>FUFK010041294.1_pt1 | contig 13301 bp, 2 predicted proteins | sample 1021851 | NCBI WGS metagenome assembly FUFK01 (sample SAMEA51879418, study PRJEB19060) | metagenome | reverse complement strand
TACTTGGCCTGAATTTGGTCGAATGAACGCAGATTTCTTCACTTGCGGCGAAAAAGACCCAAGAATTAGTGCTAAATATATTATTAACGCTTTAGAATCGGAAAAATATCGAATTNGNGTCGTAAAAAGATAAAAAAAGCGGTATAAATAAAAACAGGAAACTTTTTGTGTAAATAGTGGCTTCTAGGGCATTCAAAGATATCAACTTATCCTTCAAACGTCATCCTGTGACGAATGATGTGGTGACTATTCGTAATGAAGATGCTATAAAAAGGTCTGTAAAGAACATAATTTTTACAATTCTTGGGGAAAAACCATTTATACCTCTATTTGGTTCAGTAATTAATGAATCTTTGTTTGATTTAAATACAAATTTAAGTGAAATAAGAATTACAGATGAAATCAAATCATCTCTACTTAACTATGAACCCAGAATTGATAATATTGAGGTAACTGTACAAGTATCACCAGACCGAAATGAAATGAATTGCACAGTTCAATATGATATTGTTGGTCTTCCCACTCCAACACAAGAAGTAGACGTTCTCTTATTCCCAGCTAGAGTATAATGGCCTTTGGACAATATGTTAATTTAGATTTTGATCAAATCAAGACATCCATCAGAGATTATCTGAGGGCAAATACTAATTTTACGGATTATGACTTTGAGGGGTCTAACCTTTCGATAATTATTGACGCATTAGCATATAATACATATACGACTGCTTATAATACTAACATGGCAGCGAACGAGTGTTTTCTTGACTCCGCCACACTTCGAGAAAACGTTGTTGCACTTGCCAGAAACATCGGATACGTTCCAAGGTCTCGTAGATCATCAAGAGCAAGAATATCTTTTACTGTAGATGGTTTAGTAGACACATCGACACTTACAATTAACGCTGGTGTCATTTGTAATGGTGCTGGAGAGAACACAAACTTCATATTTTGTATTCCAGAAGACATTACAGTTCCTGTTGTGAACGGATTTGCAGAATTTACGAATATCGAGATATATGAGGGTGTTTTTATTTCACAAACCTTTACTGTTGACACTTCTTTGTTTAATCAAAGATATATTCTTGATAATTCATTTATTGACACATCAACAATCAAAGTTAAAGTTAAACCGTCGTCCTCATCAACTTCATCAGTTACCTATACACAAATTGATAACATTGTAGGTGTTACATCAACCTCAAATTCTTATTTGTTACAAGAAATTGAGGATGAGAGATATGAATTAATTTTTGGTGATGATGTAATTGCTAAAAAACTGTCAAATAGTAATGAAATTACGGTTTCTTACATCGTAACTGACGGAAGAGATGGAAATGGTGCTTCAGAATTTAGTTTTGTAGGAAATATTACAAATCAAGATGGTGCAGCTATTAATGCTGACCTTATATCGCTTGTTTCAACCGATGAAAAATCAAGAGATGGTGATGATATCGAATCTATCTCATCAATTAAGTATTTTGCACCAAGAATTTACTCTTCCCAGTATCGTGCAGTCACATCATCTGATTATGAGTCAGTTTTAGGTTTCATTTATCCAAACGTTGAGTCTGTAACCGCTTTTGGTGGTGAGGAGATGAGTCCACCTCGTTTTGGTAAAGTTTTTATCTCCGTAAAACCTCGAAATGGTGATTTCTTATCAGATGAGACAAAAAGAGAGCTAATTCAAAGATTGAAGAGTTATGCGGTTGCTGGAATTGTGCCAGAGTTTGTTGATTTAAAATATTTGTATGTTGAACTTAATGCAACACCATATTATAACCCAAGTTTAAATGATGATTCGGATAATCTTAAAACTGGCGTCTCAAACGCATTAACTCAATATTCACGTTCAATAGATGTGAATAAATTTGGTGGTAGATTCAAATATAGTAAGGCTGTATCTCTTATTGATAGTGTTGATTCATCAATTACATCAAATATTACTCTTGTTACGATTCGACGTAATTTAAAAGCAGTTTTGGGTCAATTTGCTCAATATGAGGTTTGTTATGGTAATCGATTCCATACTCAGGAGAGTTCATATAATGTAGTATCAACTGGATTTACAATAGAGGGTGTTACAGGTGTTGTTTATCTCGCTGATGAGGTAATAAATCGTGAAAAAGGTCGAATTTTCTTCTTTACATACATTGAGGGTGGAACTCCAAATATTGTGAAGAAAAATGCTGGAACTGTCGATTATATGACTGGTGAAGTTCTTATAGATACTGTAAATATACTTTCAACGGTGGTTGCGAACGGTGTGATTGAAATTCAAGCAATTCCACACTCAAATGATATCGTAGGACTTCGTGATTTATATGTCAAGTTCGATATGACAAACACAACGATTAACATGGTTCAAGATTTAATCGCATCAGGTGAAAATACATCTGGTTCAAGATTTGTTCATACTCACAGTTACTATACTCCTACTTTCACGAGAAAGTCGAATTCTCCAGTTTCTACAGCTGCTGCGATTCTTCCATCAACAGCCTCTTCGACTGCGACCACGACAACAAGTGGTGGAACTTACTCAGGTTCAACTATGGGTTCAACAACTACAACTACAACAACTCCCACATCCTCATCAGGCGGTGGATCTAGCTATGGTGGCGGATATTAATGATAGACACATCAATACAAAGAGTTGAAATCAATCAGGTAATTGAAAATCAGTTACCTGAGTTTGTACAGTCTGAAAGTCCACTTTTTGTGGATTTTATGAAACAATATTATATTTCTCAAGAATATCAGGGTGGTTCAATAAACATTGCTGAGAATCTTGACAGATATACTAAACTACAAACATATGTTGGTGCTGCACTCACAGAGTACACTGGATTATCAACAGATACAGAATCTTACTCAGATACAATCTTTGTAGATTCAACAAAAGGATATCCAAGTAAGTATGGTCTGTTAAAAATTGATGATGAGATTATTACATACACTGGTATTGGAACCACATCATTTACAGGTTGTGTTCGTGGATTTAGTGGTGTTGATAGTATGGATCAACCCACAAGACCTGATTTATTATCATTTAATACGACTGTAGGCGCATCTCATACTGGTGGTAGTAAAGTTCATAATTTGTCAAATCTTTTCATTCGTGAATTTTTTAGTAAGTTAAAAACAACTTACGCAAGTGGTTTTGAAAATCGTAAATTAAGCAGTAATATAGACCAAGTTAAATTTATTCGTCAAGTTAAAGATTTTTATCGAACAAAAGGAACTGAAGAATCATATCGAATATTATTCAGAGTNTTATATGGAAAAGAAGTTAATATNATCAANCCATCAGAATTTTTAATTAAACCATCAGATGCAGATTATGGATTTGCACAAGATTTTGTTGTTAAACCTATTACTGGAGATCCTCGTAACCTAAAAGGTTCAACACTTTTTCAAGACGCTGATGAAGATGACAGTAATATTAGAGGTGCCTCTGGTGCGATATCAGATGTAAAAGACTTTTTATATGGTGGAGAACACTATTATCAAATTAGTGTATCTCAAGATTCAATTGATGGTAATTTTATAGTTCCAGGCAGAACTCGTGTTACTGATCCTGTGTCAATCGGTGCAACTGTAATTACAGTTGATACAACCGTTGGATTTCCCACTAGTGGTTCTTTGTCATTACCAACAGCGAGTGTCGCTGGTGTTGTAACTTATACAAGTAAAACATCAAACCAGTTTGTTGGAGTGAATACAGCTCTTGACACTTTAAGTATTGGAGATGATGTAAGATACAATAATGTAGCTTATGGATACTCTTTTGCAAATAATACACAAAAGATTGAAGTCTTAATTACAGGTGTATTGAANGATTTTCCTATTCCTGACTCAACATTCTATTTTAACAAAGGAGATAAAGTTAGAGTAGGGTCATTTGGTATTAATAAAAGTTCTGAGGATGGTAATTTTAGTTCATGGGTTTACAANACNTCTGTAAAGTTNACACCAAAAACTGTTGTNAGACAATCAAGNAGTAGTTTTAATATTACAACTCTTTCTGATCATGGATTACTAGAAGAAGATGCTATTGAAGTTTTAGATGGTCAATCTACTTTGGTTGCAGTTGGTCGTGTATTAAGTGTTATTAGTAGTTCAACATTCATAGTAGGTGACTTGCCTGGTGTTGGTATAAACAATTTTGCATTTATTCGTAGAAGATTAAAGAGAGGTAATAGTTCTCTTCATGANAATATTACAAAATANACAACTGANGTTCAAAATGTATATGACCATGACAGTGATAATGCATTAGCATTACCACCACANCCTCATATGTACGTTNCTTCGCCTTCTCTTCCAAGTTTAGGTAACGAACCNATAGCTGCACCAGATCGTTCTATAACATGGACTGGCGCCACTGGAGGAGACCTCATACAGTTGATACAGGTNACNGAAGGTGCAGCGGATCATGGATTCTATTCTGGAGAGGTTGTNACATATAATGTGATTAGTGGTTNTCTAGGTCAACTNATNGATGGTAAAAANTATTATGTAAGTCGTGTTGATTCTAACAATATTCGTCTTGCAAACTCTTTACCNGACTTAGTAAANGGTGATTTTGTAGATGCAACTGGANATGGAACATTNAAAATTTCTGTNCCTGATTTAGCNAANAAAAAACTTGATCATCAAAAATTATTGAAGAGATTCCCATTAAATCCAGTGTTTGATGGGGCAAGGCGTGAGACAGCGCCAGGCGCCACTGGCATGCTTGTAAATGGTACAGAGATACTAAACTATAAGTCAGGTGATGTTATATTTTTTGGTGGTGTAGAATCAATAGATGTTTTAGAAGGTGGTTCTCAATTTGATGTTATTACTCCACCAAAAGTTAGTGTTGAAAGTTTAACTGGTGCTGGTGTNAGTGCNACNGCAAACGTCAAAGGTTCATTTGAGAGAATTGATATTATAGACCCAGGCTTTGATTATGTTGCACCACCAATCATAGAAATTAGTGGTGGTAATGGTAGAAATGCGATTGCAAGATCAAGATTAAAACAAGTTGATCACTTTATGGATTTTGATGCATCATCTACAGGTAATGCAATCAATATCGCAGATGATACAATTGGTTTTGGAACTTTTCATAAGTTTCGTGATGGAGAGGCTGTAATCTATAAAACATTTAATACTGGTGCAATTGGTATTGCGAGTGCTGGTATTACAACAACTTTGATTCAAAACAATCCAGATCAAAGACTAGTTGATGAATCAATTTATTTTGTATCAAAAGTTAATCAAACAACAATTAAACTTGCAAATAATCAGAATGATGCAATAACAAAATCAAACCTAATTAACTTAACTGGTTTTGCTGATGGTTCACAAAGATTTCAAAGTTTAAGAAAGAAGTTTGTTTTAGGTCAAATAATTATTGATAATCCTGGCGAGGGATATGAAAACAAAAGAAGATTAATTCCTACCGCTGGTATTAATACATACTCTGATTTTATTGAATATACAAATCATGGATTTGAAGATGGAGAACTCATTCGTTATTCAAACAATCAAGTTAAGATTGGTGGACTAGATACCGACCAAGATTACTATGTTTTAAAAGTTAGCGATAGTCGTTTTAGACTTGCAGCTGCTGGAATCGGATCTACATTATCTGATGCAAACTATCAGTCAAAACAGTTTGTTGGACTAACATCAGTTGGTTCTGGAGAACATGTATTTAACTATCCTCCAATTACTGTTCGTGTTAAAGGAACTATTGGAATCAACACATCAGAACCAGAAAACTATCATGCAAGAGTAAATCCAATTGTAAGAGGTTCAATTACATCTATCAACGTTGAGAATGCTGGTCTTGGATATGGAAATGATTCCACATTTAACTTTAGTATTCCTCCACAAGTAAGAGTATCTTCTGGTTCATCTTCAGAGTATAAGGCTATCGTTACTAACGGAAGAATACAATCTGTGATTGTTACTCGTTCTGGTACAGAATATACATCTGCTCCTGATTTAACAATTTTAGGTGACGGTGTTGGTGCGAAGATAATATCATCAATTAGTAATGGAAGAGTTGATCAAGTTACTGTAGATAATGGTGGTGTTGGATATTCAACCGCAAGTGTCGGTGTTCAAGAGGTAATTCCTGGCACAGGTGCTGTATTTTTACCAAAGATTAGATCTTGGGCAGTTAATAACGTCAAGAGATATGAAGATATATTCTATGGAGATGATGGATTCTTAACAAGAGGTAATAATGATGAAGGGATTAAATTTTCATCTTACTATGCTCCAAGAGGTCTTAGAAAGATATTAAAGTCAAAAAACAGTGATGGAACAATTGATTATACATCAAACGACTTAAATCTTTTAAACAACGCAGAACAAATATCTTTAAATCACTCACCCATTATTGGTTGGGCATATGATGGCAATCCAATATATGGCCCATATGGATATGACCGTAAGGACGGTGGTATTGTAAGACTTATGAGATCTGGATACTCTCTTAAGACAACAAGAGAGAATGGCCCTCCAATATCCACATTTCCACTTGGATTCTTTGTTGAAGATTATGAGTTTCTTGGAAATGGTGACTTAGATGAAAATAACGGAAGATATTGCATTACTCCAGATTATCCGAATGGAACTTTTGCTTATTTTGCAACAATTAATCCAAATGAAAATGAAACGAGTGGAACATTTAAAAACTTCCGTTCGCCAGTATTTCCATATCTAATCGGTGCAAATTATGCTGCACAACCTGATGAGTTTAATTTTGTAGAAACAAATAATCAAGATTTAGACTTAAACACTTTAGGATTAAGAAGAAACACAAATCCTTACAAACTTGAAGGTTCTGGTGCAGATTATGAAGGCATACATGATAGTCGTAAGAAAGTTGATCAAGAAATTGAGGTTAACTATGCATCAGCTGGTAGAATTGACCGATATGAATTATTAAGTGCTGGAACAGGATATCAAGTCAAAGATGACCTTAGAATTCAAAATTTAGGAAAAGGAAATGGCTTTTCTGGTGAGGTGTCAATTGTTGAGGGAAAAGAAATAGTATCAATCGCTTCAACTGTAGTTAAGATTGAAAATATAGTATTTACTTATAATAATCAGAATGGACAAGTGACTGGACTATCATCCCAACCTCATGATTTAGTTGTTGGTGATGTTGTGACCATATCTGGACTTTCCACAGATTCCTTGAGAAGATTAGATGGTAGACATCAAATTGGATTTAACACATCATTCTTAATTCTAAACGCAGGCATTGGGACAACTGGCTCAACTGGTATGATTACAGATCTATCTGTGACTGGTGATTTATCTAGAAATGCAATTGCACCAAATGATGTTTTAGGTATCAATACAGAAAGATTTTTAGTTCTTAACGTAGATGATGTTAATGACAAGGTTAGAGTTAAGAGACAGTTTGATGGTAGAATCGGATATCCTCCATCTTTAACTGGTATCGCACATACAAGCACATCTTTAATTACATCCTTAAATCGNAATATCACATTTAATCTAGGTATTAANACTGANATTCAAACNAGAGTTAATATTCCTTATTTCTTTAATCCTACAGAGAGTGTTGCGATAGGAACAGCGTCTGGCGTTGGAATAGGATCAACAATCAGTTACTCATATAGAGTTATCGGTGGTGGTTCTACAGATAGATTTATTCCAACTCAGAGTATATTTTTACAAGATCATGGATTTGCCACTGGTGAAAAACTCATATATTCAAGTGATGACGGAACTCCTCTTTTAGTTTCTAATGGAATCAATGCAGTGCCAAACTTTAGATTAACTAATAACTCTCCAGTATTTGCGATTAATCTTGGTAGAGACTTACTTGGTATATCTACAAATCCATTGGGTATTGGTTCAACTGGTTCAATCACTGGTATTGGTTCAACGGCATATCAATTATTCTTTGATGGATTTGGAAGTGGAGAATCTCATAGTCTTACACCAACAAAACCTGAGATCACTGGTTTTGCAGAAAAGGTAGTCGGAACTGTTGTTTGTAAGGAAGCACATAATTTAACTGCAAATGATCGTATCTCAGTGTCTGTTACACCAGGCATCACAACTTCTTTTGATATTCAGTTTGATGATACAACTCGCAGAACATTTGTTAATCCTATTAGTTTTGGTGCAGCTGCTGTAGATGTAAACAAAGATCAAATTACACTTCCTAATCATGGATATAAAACTGGCGATAAAATAATTTACAAATCAACAAGTCCAGCGAGTCCATTATTTAATGATTTTACATACTTTGTTGTTAGAATTGATAAAAATATAATTAAATTATCTGAGACTGCTTTTAAATCTAAGAAATTAATACCTGAGTGTATATCACTTACATCAACTGGGTCTGGACATAAAATTGCTCTTATCAACCCACCACTATCATTAACTCGTGGATATAAAGTTGGATTTGCCGTATCTGATACATCTCTGACTCAAGTTATATCAGGAAAGAGAAATCAAGTATTTGATTTTGAATTATTCAGAGATACAAACTTTACAAANCCATATTTTAANAATNNNGANGATGATGGATTCCAAGTCATAGGTGTTGGAACNGTNGGAGTTACAACNACTGCAAGAGTTGATTTATCNGTCACANANAACACTCCAGANGATTTATTTTACAAACTAACACCTGTAAANTTAAATATNAACGCTCCATTNAAGAGAAATCCTATTGTTGATACTGATGTAATTAATCANTCAAGTTTAAAAATTTCAGATAGTGTTTATAATGGTGATTATGTAATTACAGGAATAGGAAGCACTACATTCTCATTNGTGTTACCATCTCAACCAGAAAAAGATGGATATACAAAAGANGAGGCNACAACTTTAAAATATAACACATCATCAACTAGTGCCNTAGGNTCTATAAACAAAATTAGAATAATATCAAAAGGTAGAAACTATCAAAATATCCCTGTTGTTACATCAATCGGTTCTACTCTTGGAGTTGGTGGTGTGGTTAGATTAAATAGNACCAATATTGGTAAGTTAAGAAACTATACAATTAAAAANTTAGGATTTGATTANTCAGCAGATAAAACAATNCAACCATCTGTTCAATTACCTCAAATATTAAGATTAGACAGATTATCTAAAATTGAAAATATAGGAATTAGTTCTGGTGGTAAAAATTATCTTGAACCACCAAATATCGTTATAATTGATCGTGTAACTGGTTTAACTAAAGATGAAGTTCTAACTGAAACTGATTTACAAGGAACATCAGTGTCTGAAGTTAGAATTTTAAGAAATACAAACTCTTTATATGATACGAATCCAAAAATAGTCGCTACAAACAATAATAACGGAATCAAAGTTAAAGACTTAGATTTCACATCTGGAACAAATGTCGTCACATTAACTCTTGAAGGTGGTTATACTTCATCAACATATCCATTTACTTTAGGTGAGAAACTATATGTTGAAAATATCGGCATTGGTTCAACAGGAAGTGGATTTAACTCATCAGATTATAGTTATGAACCTTTTGTAATTACTGGTGTTAATACAAATCCAGGCGGAGGAAATGCGACAGTTTCCTATAAACTAGATTCATCAGTTACACAGCCAGGCACATTTAGTGCAACGAAATCATCTGGACAAGCAATACCTTTTGAAAATATTGCACAATTTAATATTAGTGTAGAAACAAATCAATTTAGTGTCGGTGAAACTGTCAGCACAGGTGATAAAGTTGGAACTGTTGTTGCATGGAATGAAAATAATAAGTATCTAAAAGTTCTTTCAAATGATACTTTTAAAGTTGGAGAATCAATTAATGGCGCGTCTTCAAAATCTATCGCATTAATTGAACAGACATCAAAATTTAATTCTGTTTTCAATATTGATTCTAACTCAGAATTTAGAAGTGGATTCAGAAAAGATACTGGAAAGTTAAACACTGAGTTACAAAAACTNGCAGATAATGATTACTATCAAACATTTTCATATTCATTGGGAAGTGAAATNGATTATGANACATGGAAAGANCCNGTTAATAGTTTAGGTCATGTTGTCGGATTTAGAAATTTTGCAGATGTAAGTGTTGTATCAACAGCATCTACAGATGATAAGAATCGAAGAAATGCTAGAGTTGGTGTTTCATCAGCTGTTGCTGTAGTTGTTACAGATTTAATAAGTGAAAATGAATCTCTCCATAATTCATATGATTTTGATTTAGTTACAGAGAACTCTAAGAATATTAATGGACAGTTTGCCTCTGATGAAATCAACTTTGGTAATAAAATTCTAACAGATTATATTGAGTCTAGAACAAACAGAGCAATCTCAATTGATAGTGTGAGTTCTCAGTTTAATGACTTACCTCGTGCAACTGCTTTCTCTGATGTATTTGCTTTTGATATTGATGAGGTTGATGGTGTTAAGTTCTATGTTCTACTCTTTGATACTAGATTTTCAGGTGAAAAAGAAATAATTCAGGTTAATCTAATTCATGATAGATCTGTTGGATATATGATGAAGTTTGGTCGTGTAGAGACATCTATCGACCTTGGTGATTTTGATTTTGCAATATCAGGAACAACAGGAAATTTAAGATTTGTTCCAGCAAAATCTAAATTTAATAATTATGCATTAAGAATATTTGCACAAGAAACATTTAAAAACACAATCGCAGCTGAAGGAGACATTGGAACTGAGATAAACGTTGGGGTTGGTGTCAGTATTATATCTTCAGCTACTGGTATTGGTTCTACAGATCCATCTCCAGTTCAAGTTGTTGGTTTTGGAACTACTGCGGTTACAACTTCTAAATTACTTGTTCAAACACAAGAATTGGGTGGTAGAGAAAGAACTCAAATAAATGAGTTAGTCGTATTAAATGACAGCGAGGAAGTATATCTTTTAGATTATGCTCAGATGATAAACGAGAATACTTCACAAACCAACTCTCCAAGTGTCGGACTTGGAACATTTGGTGCAGATGTAAGATCAGGTATCACAAGTGTTTACTTTACACCTGAGACTGGAATTGGTGTAACGATGAGAGTTCATCAAACATCAATAGGTTCAACTGCAACAGGTATTGGAAGCACAACCATATCACTGACAGAGTTATTATCAACAACTACTAATATTGCAGCAACAGGAACTCCACAGGCCACAAGAATAAGTGGAATTAATTCAAACACATATACTGCCTTTGATGCACTAATTGAAATACATGATACGACAAATGACAAGTATGCTGTCACTCAGGTAACTGCGATTCATGATGGTAGTGAACCTTTCTTTACAGAGTTTGGTTACATAGATAATTTCTCTACAAACAATACTTCAACATCTGGTCTTGGAGTGATTGGCGTTGGTTATTCAACAGCGTCTGGTGGTGATATTGAACTTCGTTTAACTCCTCCAGCAAATACAGCAATAACAACTAAAGTATTCCAAAGAAACTTTAATGAAACTGGAACAGGTGGAGTTGGTTTTGTTACATTTACAAATTCTAGATTAAAATCTGCTGAAGGTTCATATACTGGAACAGAGAATGATATCAAATTCTCATTCCCTCTAAAACATGCTGGAGACCCAATATTCCATAAGACATTTGATTCATCAGATGCTGCTGTAGTTGATGTTACAAATGATACGTTTGTAGTTAATAATCATTTCTTCCAGACTGGTGAAGAATTAACCTATACTCCAACTGGTGCTGGTACAACAATGAGTATCGGTATTGCAGCAACTGCTATCAGTGGAATAGGTGTTACTACAAAATTACCATCTACAGTATTTGCAGTTAAACTTGCAGAAAATAAATTTAAGGTTGCAAGAACAGCAGCGGAGGCACTTCAAGCGATTCCAAAAGTTATTGATGTGTCAACTGTTGGAGTTGGAACAACTCACTCATTTACTTCAAAGAATCTTAACTCTAAGGCTCTGATAACTTTAGACAACAATATTCAAAGTCCAGTTATACAGTCTCCTGTAAATGTTAAACTATCATTTGATGCAGCGTTAGAGACAGACTTCATCACAATAACTGGTATATCATCATTCTTCTCAGGTGATACAATTAAAGTTAATGATGAGTTCATGAAGATTGACACTGTTGGTATTGGATCTACAAATAGAATATTAGTGAGAAGAGGAAGACTTAATTCTGCAATCGCAAATCATAGTGCTGGTGATACTGTTACTAAGTTCTTAGGTAACTATCAAATTGTTGAAGATACAATTAACTTTACAGATCCACCCAAAGGTGAGAAAGGCCCATCTGGTTTAACAACTACATCTACATTTGCTGGTCGAGTCTTTACTCGAACTGGAATACCTGGCGGAACACAAGAAACTTACGCAGATAACTTTGTATTTGATACTGTGGAAGAACAGTTTACAGGAATCGCAACTAACTTTATTTTGAAGTCTGCTGGTTCAAACGTAACTGGATTTGCGACAAACACTGGTGTNATTNTANTNAATGAAATATTNCAGAATCCAAATGATGACTACAATATCGTTGAAACTGCTGGTATTACCTCTGTAAGTTTCACAGGTGTCGGAGCTACAAATAATTATGATGTAAACATATCATCAGTTCCTAGAGGTGGNATCATAGTTTCTGTTGGTGAGACNACAAACTTTGGATATCAACCTNTAGTNNCTGCTGGTGGAACTGCNATTGTATCTGCTGCTGGAACTGTTGAATCTGTATCNATTGGAAATAGTGGTTCTGGTTATCGAGTTGGATTGCANACAAANATACTTGTTANNGCTCGTGGTAGTTCTGGTATTGTAACNATAGGNAAGGCNAATGTATCTGCTGGTATAGTTACATCTGTNACNATNACAAATGGTGGTGGTTCTGGATTTAGTTCTGCAACNCCTCCAGTTCTTGAGTTTGAAAAACCACTNAANTATGAAAACTTAAGATTAGTTGGTAGNTCAACNGGTATNGGTGCATCTATATCAGTTCGTGTTGGTACTGCATCAAGCATAATTAGTTTTGAAATTACAAACTTTGGATATAATTACAAGATTAATGATGTTCTTACAATAGAAGAAGGTGGACAAGCTGGTATTTTAACAGATGCAAATAAAGTAGTTAAGGACTTCCAATTAACTGTTCTTGACACATTTAATGATAGTTTTGCTGGATTCACGTTTGGTGAACTAGAAAAATTAAATAGTTTTGAAAACTTATTTGATGGTAATAGAAGAACGTTCCCAATCACTAAAACTATTGGTGCAGTTGAAACACCAATTACTATAAGAGCTGCAAAAGGATCTCCAATTAA
>FUFK010042401.1_pt1 | contig 13302 bp, 20 predicted proteins | sample 1021851 | NCBI WGS metagenome assembly FUFK01 (sample SAMEA51879418, study PRJEB19060) | metagenome | reverse complement strand
TACTTCGAAAGATCTCCTATCAAAACAGCGATGGAAGGTGATTTCGATACTGGTAACGTAAGATACAAAGCTAGAGAAAGATACTCATTTGGTGTATCTGACCCTAGAGGTATNTTTGCATCACCAGGTGCTTAATATCTAATTTTTGTGGCGGACATTGTTCCGCCACAATTACAAAATAGAAAGATAAAACTATGAAAAAATTTACAGTTACCATAAACGCATACGATTATTACGCAAAATTTGAAGTATCATCTAAAGATGATCCTATTTCCCTTGAGCAAGCTATAGTTGACAAACTAGGAGAAAATGCTATAAAATGGGAATATGTCGGAGCTAATGTATATGCTTCTGACAGATATAGAATAACCTATGAGGAGGTTATAAATGACGATGCAACCGCACATCCAGGACCTTTACAAGCAGAAGGAGACACTGGACCTAAAATGGAAGCAAGAGCATCTTAACGAGGGTAAATATACTCTCAATATGGTAAGGATCGACGACGAAGTCAAAAAGATCGTACAACATATTAAAAAGGCAGAGGCTAAAGAAGCTCACCTTAGAAATAAAGTTGATGCCATTGCTCCACAAGTTTCTGTAGCAACTTAATAAAAAGCTACATCGTTGGAAAAAATCCACTCCACATTACAGGCTCTCTTGCACTCTACTAAAAACTAGTATATAAAAAACTCACTGTATAATTAATTAGTTTACATAGACGCGTACAGTCGACGGCCTAGAGACTATGTAAACGGAAACTAGGAGGATAACACTATGGCAAATACTACGTTTCAAGGACCGGTAATATCTAAAAGTGGATTTATTACTACAGGTCCGGCTAATGTTGTAGACGCTGACGCAAGTGTTGCGTTAACAGTTGCTACTCATGCGGGTAGAATTGTACACAATAATGCAGCAGGTGCAGTGACTTACACATTACCAGCGATTAATGCTAACTCTGATTCTGCAAGTGCAGGACCAGGAGCTGATCCAAATAATCTAAGTAACATAGGTGCAACTTTTGAAATTTTTGCATCAATTACTAAGACTGGAGACTTAGTCGTACAAGTTGCTAATGCTAACGATGTTATGGTTGGAGGTGCAAAATTTATTGATGACACTTCTGATAACATGGTTGGTTTTGAAACTGCAGCAGCATCTGATACTATTACTTTAAATGGTACTGATACAGGTGGTGTAACTTTTTCAAAAATTACGTGTACTGCAATTAGTTCTACTCAATGGAAAGTTGATGTAGAGTCTGGTTGTACTGGTACACCAGCAACACCGTTTAGTGCGGCAGTAAGTTAATAAATAATTAGTGTGGGCCTTAGGGCCCACATAAATTTTAATAGGAGAACAAAAATATGAAGGGTGACGTAAAAGCAGTTAGAGTTTCAGGCACTGGTGCAGTTTTTGCTGGCAGAACTAGATTGAGAGGAATGATTTTAGCTTCTGATGGATCTGGAGCTGGATCAATAACTTTGCAAGACAACACAAGTAGTGCAACTTTATTTCAAGGAGATTGTCCTGAAGGTGATGTTTTTTCATTTAACATACCTGAAGATGGAATTTTATTTGAAGGTGGAATGAAAGTTTCTGCAATTGCTAATTTAGTAGGCGCAACACTATTGATTGATAAGTAAGAGGTTTAAATGGCAACTTCTGGTACAACAACATTTGAATCTACATTTAGTATTGATGATATTATTACTGAAGCGTATGAAAGATTAGGTCGTTTTGATTATTCTGGAAACGATTTAAGATCTGCAAGACGTTCTTTAAACATTATGTTTCAAGAATGGGCAAACAGAGGTTTACACTATTGGCAAGTAAAAAATAATTCAATTACATTAGTTAGTGGTCAATCAGTTTACACAATGTTTAGATCAACATCTGATGGTACTTCAAGCACAACTGCAGTTTACGGCGTAGATGATATATTAGAAGCTGTTTATAGAAATTCTTCTTCAGTTGATTTTCCTCTTACAAAAATAAATAGATCTGCATATCAAGGTTTGTCAAACAAAACTCAAACAGGTGTNCCTACACAATATTACGTTCAAAGATTTATAGATAAAGTTACAATTACTTTATACCTAACACCTGGTGCAAGTGAAGCAGGTAATTTTTTAAATTACTATTATGTAAGTAGAATACAAGATGCCGGTAACTATACTAACGAAGCAGATGTACCATATAGATTTGTGCCTTGTATGGTTGCAGGTCTAGCTTATTATTTATCACAAAAAATAAATCCACAACTTACACAACAAATGAAACTGTTGTATGAAGATGAATTAAAGAGAGCACTAGAAGAAGATGGTTCTGCTTCAAGTTCTTTCATAACACCAAAAACTTATTATCCAAATGTCTAATTTATCTAGAGGAAAATACGCACAATTTATATCTGATCGTTCTGGTCAAGCATTTCCGTATTCAGAAATGGTTATAGAATGGAATGGATCAAGAGTACATGTTTCAGAGTTTGAATCAAAACATCCACAGTTGGAGCCTAAACCAACTACGGCTGATGGACAAGGTTTAAGAAATGCAAGACCGCAAATCTTTACAGTTGCATCCGGAGGTGGTGGAGGCATTGCTGTTGATTTAACTTTACCAGGAGACTTTGCATTTGAATCAAACAGTGGTATGGTACCAGAAGATGGATCTATTGCTAACAATAAAAGACAAGCGTTAGTATCTTTAGGAAGTGTAACGGTAACAACATAATGACATACGCAGAATTAGTACAAAAAATTAGAGATTACACAGAGGTGTCAAGNACAGTTTTAAGTGACACTATTGTAAATGGATTTATTGAAAATGCAGAATTTAGAATTTTAAGAGATGTGGACTCAGATAATAATAAAAGATATGTAACTGCTAATTTAGTATCAGGAACTAGATTTATTGATACACCTGATAATTTATTAGTTATTAGATCTGCTCAAATTGTAGACTCTGACGGAGTGGGTGCCTCTAATAACAGAGACTTTTTACAATACAGAGATACTAGTTTTATGTCTGAATTTAATCCTGCTGAGTCAACAGGTGTTCCAAAATATTACAGCAACTGGGATCAGAATACAATAGTCGTGGCTCCGACACCTAACGCTACGTACACAATCCAAGTAAATTATATCTTGAAACCAGATGGATTATCTAGTACAAATACTACTACATATCTAAGTCAACAATTTCCCAATGGCTTATTATATGCGTGCTTAGTTGAAGCATTTTCTTTCTTGAAAGGGCCAAATGATCTCTTGCAATTATACGAAGGAAAGTATAAACAAGTGGTAGAAGGCTTCTCGATAGAACAAATGGGAAGACGAAGACGAGATGAATATCAATCAGGTGTTCCTCGAGTCGGTGGAAAATAAAATAAGGAGATAAACTATGGCAATTACACAAGCACTTGCAAATGCATTTAAAAAGCAACTGTTAGAAGGTGATCACAATTTTAAATCATCTGGTGGTGACAAGTTTAAGATCGCTCTTTATACTTCCTCAGCTACTCTAAACTCAACGACAACTGCTTATTCTGCAACTAACGAAGTTAGTAACTCAGGTCAGTACACAGCAGGTGGTGGTGCATTAGTTAACGGTGGAACTTCAATCGGTTCAGGATCTGGTAAAGGTGTTGCGATTGTAGACTTTGCTGATAGATCATTCACTGGTGTAACGTTGACTGCTAGAGGAGCTTTAATCTACAACACTTCATCTGCAACTACTAATGCAGCTGTTGCCGTTTTAGATTTCGGGGCAGATAAAACAGCTACATCAGGAACTTTCACAATACAGTTTCCAGCTTTTACAACAGCAGCGGCTATTCTTAGAATATCTGGTTAATAGGATGGTAACATCCTATGGCGGTTAGAACTTTTACAGTTACTGTTGTTAGCACTGGTGGTGGTAATAAATATTTTATTGATGGTGTTCAACAGGCGACTGTTGCTCTAGCCCGAGGTGCAACCTATCGTTTCGATCAATCTGATTCTTCTAATGCTACTCATCCACTAAGATTTTCAATCACTTCAGATGGAACTCATGGTGGAGGATCTGAGTACACAACGGGAGTAACTGCTGCAGGCACACCTGGTTCAGGAGGTGCATATACAGAAATTGCTGTAGCTTCAAATGCTCCATCACCTTTATATTATTATTGCACAAACCATCCTGCGATGGGTGGTCAATCAAACGTAACATCAGATTCTTTTGGTGCTCTTTCTTGGAGCATAGGAAATTGGAACGATCAAGATAACAACACTGTTTCTGTCACTGGTATAGGTGCTTCTTTTTCTTTAGCGTCAGTTGCATCAACATCTACTGTAGAATTTGGTTGGGGTAGAGATGGTTGGTCACAAAGAGCTTGGGGTAATCCNGATCAAATTGTAAATCCTTCGGGTATTGCAATGACTGCATCTGCAGGTTCTATTGATCCTTCACCTGATGCAATGCTAACTGGAATAGCATTTACAGCTGCACTAGGTAACGAAACTGCTTTCACAGATATAGATGTATCAGTAACAGGCCAAGCTCTAACTTTAACTTTAGGAAATGAAACTGCCTTTTCTGATTCAGATGTTGTTCCAACTGGAATTGCAATGACTAGTGCTTTAGGTGATGAAACTACAGCCGGTGAAATAAACACTGGTTGGGGTAGATTAACTTGGGGTGAAAACGCTTGGAATATTGCAGGTGATTTAAGAGTTACAGGAATTGCTGCGACTGCAGCTTTAGGTAATGAAAGTATTTCAATTGATGCTTCACCTACGTTAACAGGAATTGCAATGACTGCATCACAAGGTAATGAATCAGTAGAAATATCATTTGAAATAACATTAACTGGTATAGCTTCAACAGCAAACTTAGGAACAGCAGATGCTGGTCCTGATGCAATGCTAACTGGAATTGGTGCAACTGCAGCTTTAGGAACCCTTGATGCATTTAACCAAACAGGTTGGGGTAGACAAGGTTGGAATGTAAATGCATGGGGAGTTGAAGGTCAGTTTGCAAGTGGTAATGTTAATGGTATNGCAATGTCTGCAAACNTTGGAACATTAGCAGCTACAGGNGANGGTAGTGTAGTTCCAACAGGTATTAGTATAACTGCAGCAGAAGGAGATGTTGATCCTGGCCCTGATGCAAATATTACAGGTATTGGATTTAGTGGAACTTTAGCTGTTGGTACAGTAATTGCAGGTGGTGCAGATGTAACGGTTACAGGAACAGGATTTGCNGCAGGTCTTGGATTAGGTACGTTATTTGCTGAAAGTTTAATTGATGTTACTGGAATAGCAATGACNGCTAATTTAGGNANTGTAANNACTAAAGGATTTGCTACTGTATCTTTAACAGGAATAGGGTTGACTATGAACTTGAATTCTGTTAATTCTCTAGTCTGGAACGAAGTTAATACAGGTTCAGCGCCTTTAGATCCACCAGGTTGGGTAGAAGTGCCAACAAGGGCTGCATAATGAGTTTGACACAAACTCAATTTTTTAGTAAATTAAAACGAATAAGGAATTTAAATTATGGCAAACTCAACATCAGCTAATTTAAAATTAACAGTCCAAGCAACTGGTGAAAACTCAGGAACTTGGGGACAAATTACAAATACAAACTTATTAATTTTAGAACAAGCAATCGGTGGTTTTACAACTTTCAACTTAACTAACGCTAACAGAGCNNTAACTTTTACTAATGGTGCTTTATCAAATGGTAAAAATGATGTTATTAAATTAACAGGAACTTTAGCAGCNAANAGAACAGTNANTATTCCAGATNNAATTGAAAAAGTTTATNATGTNCAAAATGCATGTAACCATGNAGGNTANACTTTAACTTTTAAAACANCAGGAGGAACAGGTGTTCTTNTATGTGAAGGAAATAANTATGTANTATATTCTGATGGTACAAANATTGTAAAATTATCTGAGCANAGAAATTGGAGAGTANTNACAGCAGCTGAAACAGTTCAAGCTGGTGCACAATGTTTAGTAAATACAAGTGGTGGAGCAGTAACTATTACGCTTCCAGCCTCACCTGCTACGGGAGATGAAGTATCATTCATGGACCAAGGATATGATTTTAATACCAACGCTCTAACTGTTGGTAGAAATAGTTCTAACATTGCTAACGCTGCAGCAGACCTNGTTGTTAATACACAAGGTGCTGGTTTNAGNTTAGTTTATTCAGGAGACGCTACTACTGGTTGGACATATAGGGAGAAATAATCCATGGCTAACTATGAAGCTACTAGATACGATTTTGATGGTCAAAGTCTCACAGGAATACAAGGTCTCAATACTGGTCTTATAATACCTTGGACTGATTCTTCAGTGCCATCAGGTTTTCTAGAATGTAACGGTGCAGCTGTCTCAAGATCAACTTACTCAGATTTATTTGCAGTAATTGGAACGACTTATGGTGCTGGAAATGGTTCTACAACTTTTACTTTACCTGACCTACAAGACGACGTTACAGTCAGCAAATCTAATAACAAAGCTTTAGCTTCAACAGGTGGTGCAAACACTGTTCAATCTTCTGGAAACGTAAGCGGTAACTCAGCTAATCATACTGTGACAGAACCAGAGATGCCTTCTCACAGTCACCCTACTTCAGGTGCTCAAAATACTCCACCTAGTTCGGTGCAAGGAAACATTCCAGGAGGAGCAGTAGGTCCTGCTAATCCTCAACCAAATGCAGATTATGGAAATAGTCCAGGTGGCTCAAATCATAGTCATGGAATGAGTGCCAATTTTACAGGAGACTCAACATCTGTTTTACAACCGTACTTAACTTTATTATATATTATAAAAACGTAGGAAAAAATTATGGCAAATTATGAAGCAACTAAATACGACTTTTCAGGAGCAAGCATAACAGGATTAGTAGGTGTTTCTACAGGTTCAGTTATTCCTTGGAGTGACGGAAGTGTGCCATCTGGTTTTTTAGAATGTAATGGTTCAGCAGTTTCAAGATCAACTTACTCTGCTTTGTTCGCTATTATTGGGACAACGTATGGGGCTGGTAACGGATCAACTACATTTGATTTACCTGATTTACAAAATAACGTAGTAGTAGGAAAATCACCAAGTAAAGCTTTAGCATCTACTGGTGGTGCAGATACGGTCGCACAAACTGGAAACGTATCTGGTAACTCAGCTAATACAACTTTATCAACTTCACAAATTGGAGTTCACGATCACCCTCCAGGACCAGGATTAGGTGGAACTTATTATCCTTATTTTGGATCACAACCAACTAGAAATAACTGTTCTCCAAGTTTTGCAAGGGGTGGACCAGGATATACAGGATATCAAGGAGGAGGTGGTTCTCACGATCACAGTGCTTCTGCTAACTTTTCGGGAGATGCAACTTCAGTTCTTCAACCTTATTTAACAGTAATATATATAATTAAAACTTAAAACTATGGCAAATTACGAAGCAACTAAATATAATTTTGACGGTGGAAATTTAGCTGATTTACAACTTGTAAATACAGGTTTAATTATGCCTTGGGCAGATGATGCTATTCCATCAGGATATTTAGAATGCAACGGCGCAGCTGTTTCAAGATCAACTTATTCAGATTTATTTGCAGTAATTGGTACAACATATGGCGCAGGAAACGGATCTACAACTTTTAATGTCCCTGATTTACAAGATGACGTTCCAATTGGAAAATCACCAAATAAAGCTTTAGCATCCACAGGAGGAGCTAATACTGTTCAGGGAACAGGTAACATAGCAGGTAACTTAGCCAGTCATACTTTATCTACACCACAAATAGCTTCTCACAGGCACCCACAAAGTCCATCAATAGCTCAAGCAAGTAAACCGGGTGGAAGACCTGATGGTACAAACCAAAGTATTGTGGCTAATGGTACAACTGGAAATATTAGTAACGCTGGAGGCGGAGGTGGACATTCTCACAATTTGTCTGCTAATTTTACAGGGGACTCTAATTCTGTGTTGCAACCTTATTTAACTGTGATATATATAATTAAAACTTAAGGAGAAATTATGGCTAAACATGGAATTTGGACAGTTGTTTTTGAAGATAAAATGATCTACAAAAAAACATCTGATGCCTCACCTACCGAACCAAAATCAATCGTTGTTGATGACGATGCTTTTTGGAATCAATCAAAATTTTCAAATATTCACGCAATACAATTTACTGATGATAATTTAGATAATGACCAAGTAGAACATAACGATGGAAGTGAGCATTCAAGTTATGATGCTTCTGTTTTAGGAAGTTTTAATGAATTCATAACAAGATTTGATACTGCATGGTTAGCAAAAATTCAATCTGATTGGGACAACAATAATGTTTCAGTAGAAGATCCAGAGGGTGAAGATCCACCAGTTTTTAGAGAAGAAACAGAAGCGGAAAAAATTTCAAGATTAGGTGCAAGACCTACTTCTTATTCATCGCTTTAATATTCTCTAGACATCATCCAAGAAGTTAAAATATATTTTTCTCCAGATAAAGGAGGATTTCCTCTATGCACATATGGAAATCCAGCAGGCCATATAACAACACGTCCTTTTTTAGGTTTTACTCTTTTTGAAAAATGTAAAAATTCTGTTTCTCCACCTTCTTCAACGTCATTTAAATAAACAGAATAAACGAAAGCTCTAGGCTCATTATCAAATCCAGGGCCATGTTCTATATGCCATATGTGATACCCTTCAGTGGGTAAAGTTTTTTGTATTTTAAAAGTAGTATACTGTAAACCTTGTTCATAAAATCCTTGTATTCCATTATGTTCTACATAATGTTTTAGACATATATCAAAATTAAAAAAGAAAGGTCTTAATTCTTTCCACCAACCTATAACATTTTCTGCATTGCAAAATAATTGTTGATCTTTTTTAATATACGGAGATGATTTTTCAGAACCCATTCTGGTTATAGTCCTTTTTAATTCAGCTTCGTTTTCAAAATATTGTATTGCTTTATCACAGTCATGCTCTGGTATATACCCATCATATACACCTACAAAATTTTCTATGCTACATTTTTTTGAATCAGTCATTTAAAAGTTTTGCTTTCTCTTTTTGAGATTCATCTAATGTTTTATGATTAACTTTTAATTTATCTAAAGTTTTTTTGTTAGGTTTCCATTCTTCTTTATTAATAGTAATCTTAGATCTATCTGGTTTGGTTTGAAAAATAACAGTGCATCTATCAGTATATGTTTGTAATTTTGATTTCCACCAATCAGGTTCTTTAATAGTGTAGTGAGCGTTTTTACCATTTAATAAAACTTGAGTTGCTTCATAACAAGTAATACTCATAAACACATGACCACTGTAACTGTTAAATATATCAGATAAGACTTCATCTACTTTATCTTCTTGAACATGTTCCATAACATCTACACATAAAATTAAATCAAAATCACCAGTTGGTTTTTGAGAGTATTGTCCAAACGCTGGATCATATCCAACTATACTTACAGTTGGAGAACCTGGAACTTTTGGATTATTAAAAAGTATGCTGTGAAATTTAGCTTTACCACATCCATAATCTAAAACAGATTTAATATTCTGTTCTTTTATAATTTTAAAAACTTCGTGTTTATATTCAGCTAAAGCTTCTCCACACCAATTTTCTTGATTAGCTGCGTGAAATTTAACTGCTTCTTTTAATGACTCGTACATATGTTATTTCCTTCCTTCATAAAATTTTTTTGTCATTTCTTCAACAATTTTTTCATCGTTTTCTGAAGCTATGTTACCAGTTGAAAGTAAATACTTATCTTGCTCGTGATGATAAAAAGGTCCATTTGCATCAACGTAATGAAAAAATACTTGTGCCATACCGTCTCCTTTGTATATACCTGGTCTCCAATGTTTTGCAAGGCAGCCATAATATAATATAGCCTGTCCTTCTTTTAAATTTATTGAATTACCTTCAACGACTATGGGCCACTCATCATAACTTTTTATGTTTGCTGTTACACTTATTTGACAAGCAGGTCTGTCTGTATGTTTTGTTAATTTGCTACCAAAACAATAATATCTCCAATATGTGTAAGTTTCTAACAATGCATATCCAGAAGCTTTTTCTACTAATGGTCTTTTTAAAGATAAGAAAGTAGTAGCCATCGTATCTTTATACCATGCTGCAGCACCCGTTCCTGACTGTTCGTCATACTGAGCGCCAGCACCACTTTCTAATTGTTTAAAACAATATTCTTGTAATATTTCTAATTCTTTTTTTGTAAAAAAATTATTTATTATTTTATAACCTTGTTTAGTCCAATCTAATTTAGCCATGATACGATACTATATCTAACTCCTTTCTTTACAGGTTCTACGGAATGTGGATATAAAAAATTACTTGGAAAAAATGTTACACTATTTTTAAAAGGCTTTATTTCTTTAATAATATTTTTTTGTTTTTGGTCCCAAAAAAATACTTCACCTCCTTCAAAGTTATCATTTAAATTAATAATGATACTGACTTGTCTTGGAATTACTGAACCAACATCTGTATGTGCTTTATAAAAACCACCTTTTGTATATTTTAAAATATCTATTTGTTGTATTGATATGTTATTTGTTTGAGGAAACTTTGCTTTATAGTAAAGATAGAGTCTAGTTATTTCTTTACGAATTAAATTATACATCCAAATATCTGTTGGAGTATGCCTTAATAAATGATAGCCCCAAACATTTCTTTGAGATAAAAAATCTTTTCTACCTATGGTCTCCATCTTTCTATTAGCTTTTTCATCTGCAAATTCTTTAACTAATTTAGAAATATTATCATTAAAGATATTTTTAATTTGAATTATACCATCGATCATTAATTGATTAGACATACTTTTTTTCTTTTAATTCTTTATAATGCTTATAACACAATTCAGTAAAATTAGTCAAATCTAAAGCCTCTTTAAATGTATCTACTTTATAAGCATCAATGCCATCATATCCCATTTCTTTTGCTATTTTAAATCTGTAGTGACCACAATGTATTTCTTTGTCTTTAAAAACAGCAGGAAATATAAGGCCATCTTTTTTCATAAACTCTCTGACAGTATTAAGGTGATTTTGATCCCACTCTATTTTATCTTGTAAAGTATCAAAATTTATGTAGGATAGACGTTCGGGAAACCAGATTATTCTCGCTTTCATTATTTTCATAAGTATTATATAACACTTTATATGCTACAAAAATTAAATTTCAAGCCTGGTTTTAACAAGATGATTACAGACTCAGGAGCTGAGTCTCAATGGGTAGATGGTGATTTTGTTAGATTTAGATATGGATTACCAGAAAAGATAGGTGGTTGGAATCAACTTACTGCAGCTAGTTTAACATTACCTGGAGCAGCACGTGCCCAGCATAGCTGGACAAGTATTGCAGGTGAAAAATATGCAGCGATAGGAACATCACAAGGGTTATTCTTATATTATGGAAATGACTTTTATGATATATCTCCACTAGCTACAGCTATAACTGGATTCACATTTACATCTTCAAATGGATCAGCAACTGTAACTGTAAATAAAACATCTCATGGTTTATCGGCTGGACGATATTTTACGTTTACTTCTGTGTCACTACCTGGAGGTGGTGCTACAGGATATGCAACAGCTGATTTCACAGGCACACCTTATGAAGTTGTAACAGCTAGCACAAACAGTTTTACAATTACAATGGCGTCAGTAGAATCTGGATCAGGAATGTCAACTGCAGGTTCTGCAACAGTTAATCCTTATGAATCAGTTGGTCCTACATTTCAAACAGCTGGTTATGGTTGGGGCACAGACNCNTGGAACGNTGATGCNACGTGGGGAACTGAAAGAACAACTAGTGACGTAATTCTAGAACCAGGCCTCTGGAGTCTTGATAATTTTGGAGAAGTATTAGTTGCAACTATCACCGGTGGTAAAACATTTACGTGGAATGCAGGTGCATCAAACGCGCGGTCAATTAGGGCGTCAACAACAACTACAAATTTTTCTACGTCAAACAATCCTACGTCATCTAGATTAACACAAGTGTCAGACAGAGATAGGCATTTGTTTCATTTTGGAACTGAAACAACTATTGGTGATTCTACAACTGTTGATCCATTGTTTATAAGATTTTCAAATCAAGAAGATTTAAATACATATACACCGACAGCCACCAACACTGCAGGTAGTTTTAGATTAGATAAAGGTAATAAAATTGTAGGTGCTGTATCCGGTAAAGATTATACTTTAGTTTTAACAGATAGCTCTGCCTATGTAATTCAATTTGTTGGTCCACCATTTACTTTTTCTGTAAAACAAGTTGGTACAAACTGTGGATTGATTGGTCAGAATGCTTTAAGTTATTCTGATGGTATTGTATTCTGGATGTCAGGTGAAGGTGGATTTTTTGCATTTGATGGTACAGTTAAATCATTACCTTGTTTGGTAGAAGACTTTGTATTCAGCACTGATGCAGATAATTTAGGAATTAATTTTAATGCAACTGATATTGTCTATGCAGAACATAATACATTATTTAATGAAGTAAACTGGTTCTATCCAAAATCAGGATCAGAGCAAATAGATAGAGTTGTTACATATAATTATGGAGAACAAGTTTGGACTACAGGATCATTAGCAAGAACAAGTTATGTAGATACAGGTGTATTCGATGTGCCATATGCAACTGAATATAATAAAACTGCAACACCAGTATTTCCTGATATTCAAGGTATTACAAATAGATTTGGAGCATCAACTTACTATGCTCATGAAGTAGGAACTGATCANGTAAATAGTTCNGGCACAACTGCGATTGCAGCNTTTATNAAATCTGGTGACTACGATATTACATCTAGTANAAGCGCNNTGGGTCAGNCTACAGGAATGGTAAACTACANNGGAGATGGTGAGTTCTTTATGTCTGTTAAAAGATTTATACCTGATTTTGCTGTACAAACAGGTAACACTAAGATCACACTATTACTAAATGATTATCCAAACAACACGGCATCTAGCTCACCATTAGGTCCCTTTACAATCACGTCTTCTACTGATAAAGTAGATACCCGTGCAAGAGGAAGACTCGTAGCATTGAAAATAGAAAATGATGGCACAGGTGAAACTTGGAGATATGGAACTNTAAGACTTGATGCACAACCGGATGGTAGAAGATAATGACAATAGATAAAAGAATAGATTACAGACTTGGCGGTGACACCATGAAGAGACAGGGAAGAATGGATCAGATGGGAGGAAAACCAGGTCTTACAGCTGCACAAATAAGAGCCGTAGATCCTATATCATATG
>FUFK010065933.1_pt1 | contig 13304 bp, 13 predicted proteins | sample 1021851 | NCBI WGS metagenome assembly FUFK01 (sample SAMEA51879418, study PRJEB19060) | metagenome | reverse complement strand
AAAGGTGAGTTCTTTTCAGAGTGTCTAAATACATGTCTAGCTCCAGATATTGCAGCGCCTGCTAAAGTTCGCATTGGGCCAGATGATAAGCTATTAATTCTTATATTTTTTTTTCCTAGATCAACTGATAAATAACGAACTGAACACTCTAATGCTGCCTTTGCAACACCCATTACATTATAATTAGGTGTTGTTCTTTCTCCTCCAATATAACTAAGAGTTAATATTGAGCCTCCATTTTTATCCATTAGGTTTTGTGCCTCTTTGGATATTTCGGTTAGGGAAAAAGAGGAAATGAGCATTGTTCTGTTAAAATTTTCTTTAGTAGTATTATAAAACTCTCCCTTCAATTCATTTTTGTCTGAAAATGCCATNGCGTGTACAATAAAATCAATTTCTCCCCATACGTTAGAAATTTCATTAAAAAGTTTTTTAATACTTGTTTGATTTTCTACATCGCAATTTAAAATAAAATCACAATTTATAGATGAAGCTAATTTATCTATTCTNTCTTTAAATAACTCATTTTGATAAGTTAAGCATAGTTTAGCACCATTTTTATACGCTTCGTGAGCTATTCCCCAAGCAATGGACCTTTCGTTTGCTATGCCCATTACTAAGCCTTTTTTTCCTTCAAGTAACATATTTAATTAATCAAAATATTTTCCGAGAGCTAAGCATGCATTAGTCCCACCGAAACCAAATGAATTAGAGAGGCATACATCATGTGAAAAGTCTTTAACTGTTTTTAACGGTATATCAAGATCATTTTTATTTTCATCAGCCTGCTCAAGATTTAAATTTCCTGAAACAAAGTTATTATTCATCATAATAAGAGTGTAAATTGCTTCTTGTACCCCTGTTGCACCTTGAGAGTGTCCAGTTAATGATTTTGTAGATGTAAGAATGGGCGTACTAGATGTATTTTTAAAAACGTTATTAACGGCTTGAAGTTCAGCAATGTCACCGACTGGCGTACTTGTTCCATGCCCATTAATGTAACGTACATCTCTTTTAATTTTTTCTCCATCAAATCCATTTAAGGCTAATTTCATACATCTTTCTGCACCCTCTCCAGAAGGCGCAACCATATCATAACCGTCAGAATTAGCTCCATACCCTAGAATTTCACCGTAAATTTTCGCTCCTCTAGAGATGGCATGATCATGTTCCTCTAAAACTATGATTCCTCCACCTCCGGAGATAACAAAGCCATCTCTATTCTTGTCATAAGGACGAGAGGCAGTCTTTGGGTCATGATTATATTTACTTGAAAGAGCTGCCATAGCATCAAATAAAACAGACAAAGACCAATGAATTTCTTCACCTCCTCCAGCAAAAATAATATTCTGACTTCCATTTCTAATTGCATCTGTCCCAGCAGTTATGCAGTGTGCAGATGTTGAGCAAGCAGAAGTAATTGAAAAGTTTAATCCTTTTATTTTAAATGAATTTGCTAAATTTGCTGAAACAGTAGATGACATACATCTTGGAACCATGTATGGTCCAACACGTTTTGGATTTTTTTCTCTTGCTGTGTCAAATGACTTAAGCATGCTTGATGTTGAAGGTCCTCCACTACCTGCAATTAGACCAGTTTTGAAATTAGACACTTCTTCTTCTTTGAGACCACTATCAGNAATAGCCTGTTGCATTGCAATATATGCATATGCAGCACCATCACCCATAAATCTTAAAAGTCTTCTATCAACCTTTTCCTCAAGGTCAACGTCAATATTTCCTTTAACATGGCTTCTAAAGCCCATTTCTTTATAGTCTTCTGCAAAAATAATTCCTGATTTTCCATCATAAAGAGATTTTTGCACTTCTTGTATGTTATTTCCAATTGAGCTGATAATGCCCATTCCTGTTATTACAACTCTTTTCACTTATATTATTCCTTAAATAGACCTACTCGAATATCTTCAGCCTCGTAAACCAAATTATCATCACAAATCACTTTTCCGTTTGCAATTCCTAAAATTAACTTTCTCATTATTACTCTTTTAATATCTAATTTATAAATCAATTTTCTATTATTAGGTAAAATTTGGCCAGTAAATTTAACCCCACCAACAGAGAGAGCTCTTCCTGCACCCTTTCCTCCTAACCAGCCTAAATAAAATCCTAATAGTTGCCATAATGCATCCAAGCCTAGACAGCCCGGCATAACAGGATCATTTTTAAAATGGCAATCAAAAAACCAAAGATTTTTATTAATTTTAAGTTCAGCTAAAACTTCACCTTTTTCAAATTCCCCATCATCAGAAGATATTTTAGTTATTTCATCAAACATTAGCATAGGAGGTGAGGGCAGCGGAGGTCCACCTTCATCAAAAAGTTTTCCTTCTCCACAAGCAATTAGTTGATCATAAGTGAAGGATTTAATTTTACTAATTTCCAATTTAAATCTCCTTTAAAGAGTAATAAGAGACAAACTAACCTAAAAAACATAATAATAAAATCTAAAATAAATTTATTACCTTTCTTGACAAAATTGCATAATTTTTTTACGAGATTAATTACTCCTTATATTTTAAAGGTTATAAATTGATTAAACAAAAACTAAATCAAGCTGGATTAAGGTTAACTAGTCAAAGGCTTAGAATTGCTGAAATCTTATTTTCAGGCCCTCCCAAACATTTTACAGCGGAACATGTTTATGAAATCATTCAAAAACAAAATCTAAATATATCATTGGCTACTATTTATAATACTTTAAGAGACTTTTCTAAAAAAAGGTTAATAAATGAAATAATTTTTGAACCTGGGAGAAATTGGTATGATACACGCCTTGATGACCATCATCATTTTTATAACAAAAAAACACAAAAGTTAATTGATATTAAAAAAAGCGAAATAAGTTTAAAGGAAATGCCCAATCCACCAAAAGGCTGCAAAATTAATAAATACGACGTTATCATTGAAATAGAATAATTATTATTGAACATTGGTAAGTCAGTATTGACTTAATTATACCTTTTCTTATATTAGAATCATTCTAATAAGAGTTTGGAGATTTATATGGATGGTGTAAGCAAATGTCCAGTTATGCATGGGGCAGTTACTAGTAACAATTCTGAAAGAACTACCAATAAAGAGTGGTGGCCTAATCAACTTAGAATAAATATTTTACATCAACATGATAAAAGGTCTAGTCCTTTAAAAATTGATCATGATTATAGAAAAGAATTTTTAAAGTTAGATTATTTTGCTCTCAAGGATGACCTTAAAAACCTTATGACAGATTCGAAGACATGGTGGCCTGCAGACTTTGGGCACTATGGTCCATTCTTCATAAGACTTACTTGGCATGCAGCTGGAACATACAGAACTGGTGACGGTCGTGGGGGAGCAGGTACTGGTGCACAAAGATTTGCACCTCTAAATAGCTGGCCTGATAATGGAAACTTAGATAAAGCACGAAGATTACTTTGGCCAATCAAACAAAAATATGGAAAAAAAATTAGCTGGGCAGATTTATTGGTCTTGGCAGGTAATGTTGCTATTGAGTCAATGGGTGGAAAAACTTTTGGTTTCAGCGGTGGCCGAGCAGATATTTGGTCTCCTGAAGAAGATATTTTTTGGGGAGTTGAAAAAGGATGGTTAGATAATAATCGATACAAAGGTAAGCGAGAGTTGGATATACCTTTAGCTGCAGTTCAAATGGGATTAATATATGTAAATCCTGAAGGCCCTGACGGAAATCCAGATCCATTGGCGAGTGCTCATGATATTCGAGAAACATTTGCGAGAATGGCTATGAATGATGAAGAAACAGTAGCCTTAGTTGCTGGAGGGCATACTTTTGGTAAAGCCCATGGTGCAGGAAACCCTGATTTAGTTGGAGCTGAGCCTGAAGGTGCCCCTATTGAGCAAATGGGACTTGGTTGGAAAAATGACCATGGAACAGGCGTTGGTAGAGATGCTACTACAAGTGGCATAGAGGGAGCCTGGACCGCAAACCCAACACAATGGGATAATGGTTATTTTGATTTGCTATTAGGTTATGATTGGAAACTTACAAAAAGTCCAGCAGGAGCCCATATTTGGCATGCTGTTAACCAAAAAGAAGAGCATATGGCTCCTGATGCAGAAAATGCTGATATTAAAGTACCAACAATGATGACTACTGCTGATATGGCTTTAAAAGAAGATCCATCATACAGAAAAATCTCAGAAAGATATCATAAAAATCCAGATGAACTCTCCGATAAGTTTGCAAGAGCTTGGTTTAAATTATTACATAGGGACATGGGTCCAAAGACTAGATATTTGGGACCTGAGGCTCCAAGTGAAGACTTAATTTGGCAAGATCCAGTGAAAAAAGGTAATTCAGACTATGATGTAAACAAAGTTAAAGAATTATTAAATCAATTAGATTTAAATAGTTCCGAATTGATTGAAACTGCCTGGGCATCTGCATCTACATTTAGGTCATCAGACATGCGTGGCGGTGCAAATGGTGCTCGTATTAGATTAGACCCACAAATAAACTGGAAAGTTAACAAGCCAGATCAGCTCAAAACTATTATTAGCAAGTATGAAGAAATATCAACTTCAACAGGTGCTTCAATAGCTGACATAATTGTTTTGGGTGGCTGTGTTGGAATAGAAAAAGCGTCTGGAAAAGATGTTTCATTTTTGCCAGGTCGAGGTGACGCAACTGAAGATAATACAGATAAAGAATCTTTTGAAGTTTTGGAACCTTTAGCTGATGGTTTTAGAAATTTCCTAAAAGATGATTTTAATGTGAGCCCAGAAGAAATGCTTTTAGATAAAGCGCAGCTTTTAGATCTTACAGCATCAGAAATGGTGGTATTAATAGCTGGTTTTCGTTCATTAGGTATTAGCTACGATGGACATGGGATTTTATCACAAGATACTAATAAATTATCAAATGAATTTCTGGTTAAGATTTTAGATATGAAATATGAATGGGTGCCTGTATCAGACAATATTTACAACGGCATTGATAGAGAAACTGGAGAAAAACATTTTACAGCTACTAGAGTAGATTTAATAATAGGTTCAAATTCTCAATTGCGTGCTATTGCAGAAGAATATGCATGTGACGATTCCAATGATCTTTTTATTAATGACTTTATTTTAGCTTGGAATAAAGTAATGAATGCAGATAGGTTTGACGTTTAAATAATTATGGCGCCTAACTTAATCTAGCGCCATGATTAATTTGGAAGCTCATTTTCTAAGATACCAAATAGATTATCTCTCAATATCCAACCTTTGATATTTTGTGTTGATATTCTACACCATATTTCGTCACAGCGCTCTAAATTGAGCAAAACTCCTGTTTCAGCCAAAGCTAGTATATCAGAGCCATTGTTTGGCTTTGATTTTATTTCACTATTTGAAGAAATAACTTGAACCACCCTCTTTCTTGATAGTTGTGATCTATGTATCCATCCATTGACACCATCAAAATCTTCAACCTTTCGCCAGTCATCAAATTCAGAAATTATCTTTAATGGGAGACCTTTCAGTTTATATACCCAGTCAATAGGATGGTCTCTGCTAGGTCCCTTCCGCAACCTAACTTCATTAAACTTTAATGTTTCAAATCTAGGTATTATTTGTCCGGAACCCCTTACTGAGAGTTTTGTTGTAGTGTCACTTAACGTTGTTGAGGAAAAACAAGTCGAAAAAACTAATATTAAAAAAACTAAAAATATATTATTATTTTCTTTAGGCATATATTCTATTAACAAAAATTATGTTTAGATATTATATTTATGTTAATTAAATTAAAAGATTTTTATTTTTAAAGGACATTAAGATTAATATTATAGCAAATAAACCAAAAGTAATAATTACAAGAAAACTTCCAGATGATGTAGAAACTCGAATGAGAGAATTATTCGATACTACATTAAATGAAACAGACACTCCTTTTTCTAAAAAACAATTAATTGAAGCTGTTCAAAATGCTGAAGTTTTAGTTCCTACAGTGACTGATAAAATAGATGAAGAAGTAATTAATAATTCAGGAGAACAGTTAAAGCTTATTGCGTCTTTTGGAACGGGTGTAGATCATATTGATTTAAAAGCAGCAAAAAGTAGAAATCTTTTAGTAACCAATACACCTGGAGTATTAACTGAGGATACAGCTGACGTAGTTATGTCACTGATACTTGCTGTCCCCAGAAGAATTGTTGAGGGAGATAAAAAAACAAGAAAAGGCAACTGGGTTGGTTGGTCTCCAACTGGAATGCTTGGTCATAGAATAAATGGTAAAAGACTTGGTATAATTGGTATGGGTAGGATAGGCCAGGCTGTTGCAAGAAGAGCTAAAGGCTTTGGTATGTCAATTCATTATCATAATCGAAACAAACTCCATTCTGAAATAGAGAGTGAATTAGAGGCAACTTGGTGGGAAAGTTTAGACCAAATGATTAGTCGGATGGACATAATATCTATTAATTGTCCACATACTGAAGCAACACATCATATGATAGGTTCCAATCAATTAAACCTTATGCAAAAACATTCTTACTTAGTAAACACATCTAGAGGTGAAATAGTCGACGAAAAAAGTATGACAGATCACCTAATTAGTGGAAGCATAGCTGGTGCTGGNTTAGATGTTTATGAAAATGAACCAATAATTGATCCAAGACTAAAAAAACTTAAAAATGTTGTTCTTTTACCTCATATAGGATCAGCTACTATAGAAGGCAGAGTAGCAATGGGAGAAAAGGTTATAATAAATATAAAAACAGTTGCTGATGGGCATACACCCCCAGACCTAGTATTAGAAACTTTAATTTAGTATTTTGAGCAAATAGGGCACTTACCTGTTCTTTTAATTTTAATTTCTAAGAAAGATATCCCGTCCCAAAGTAAAAGATCATCAGAAACTTTTTGACTGGTTAAATATCTTATTACATTTAAAGATTGGATACTTGAAATCAGACCTGTTACAGGCCCTAATATTCCAGCTTCAGAGCATCTTGAAACACCAATATTTTCAGGATTTTCAGGAAAAATACAAACATAGCATGGTTTGTGATTATTTTTTCTTTTTTGTCCTGCTTGGAAAAATGCAGTTTGGCCTTCTTGGCGAACTGCTGATCCAAAGCTCATTGGTATGCTTAAATTAAAGCATGCTTGAGCTAATAAAAATCTAGTTTCATAATTATCAGTACAGTCTACAACCACGTCTATACCGAAAAGTAACTTTTCTATATTTTTTGCATCTATTCTTTCATTTAATGATTTAGTTTTTATATCAGGATTGATTTTTTTTATTGCTGTTTCTAAACACTTTGATTTTGAAAGACCTATATCATGTATTGAAAAAGCAATTTGGCGATTTAGATTTGATATTTCAATGTGATCATTATCAATTATGGTAATTGAGCCAATGCCGGCACCAGCTAAATATAATCCAACAGGACAACCAAGTCCACCCGCACCTATGATAGCCACCTTAGAATTTAGAAGTTTTTCCTGCCCCTCTTCATTAATTTCAGGCATAATGATTTGCCTTGAGTATCTTATTAGTTGACTGTCGTTAATCAAGTTTGTTCCTTTATTCCCGTTGAACCAAATCCGCCTGCGCCTCTTAAGGTTGTATCTAATTCTAATTTAGATATTAAATTAACCCTTTCAAACTTATTGAAAACTATTTGAGCGACTCTCATTCCTCTTTCTATTATAAAATTTGATTTTGATAAATTGACAACTAAAATAAAAATCTCCCCTCTGTAATCGCTATCTATGGTCCCAAAATTTATCGTTATTCCATGCTTTAAAAATAATCCTGACCTTGGTCTTATCTGTCCTTCATATCCAGAGGGTATAGCTAAACTAATGCCCGTAGGTATCGCATATCTTTCCAAAGTTGATAAACTAATTTTTTCAGAATTAGCTGCATATAGATCAAGGCCTGCTGCGCCTATCGTTTGATAATCAATTTTCGGTAGGTCAATTGCATGGTCATGGATTTTGTAGCCAACATTTATCATTTTAATTTTTAAAATGCTTTCTTACTTTTTCTAATAATTTTACTGCAACTTCAGATTTATATAATTTTGGCCATTTTTCTATATTTTTTTCTGAAATAAAAATTATTTGATTTTTATCGCTGCCAAAAACACCTGTTTTCTTACCAACTATATTTCCGAGGATCCAATCACATCCTTTTTGCATCAGTTTTTTTCTTGAGTTTTCTTCAATCTTTTCAGTTTCTGCCGAAAATCCAATAACTAAATTAGGACGGATATTGTGATTAGCAATATATTGCAGAATATCTGGATTTTTTTTAAAATTTAGAGTCATACTATTATTTTTTTTCTTAATCTTTCCAGGATATTGTTTTTCAACTTTCCAGTCAGCTACTGCTGCAACAAATACCGCTATGTCCACTGGCAAACATTTCAAACATTTCTCTAACATCTCATCCGCTGTACTTGCATTAAAGAGATTTACATTACTGGGTGGCTTAATACTAACAGGACCAGATACTAAAACTACTTCAGCACCATGTTTAGCAAACTCTTCAGCTATTAAATAACCTTGCTTACCTGAAGAGTGGTTAGATATATATCTAACCTCATCTATTGCTTCGACAGTAGGGCCAGCAGTAACTAAAACTTTTTTATTTTTCAAGTCTAAGACTTTTTTTTTATCTGATTTTTTTGTAATGAAATCAATAATATTGCTAGTTTCTGATAATCTGCTGTATCCAAATTCACCACATGCTGATAAACCTTCATCAGGCCCAATAAACTGAAAGCCTCTGTACTCAAGTGATTGAACGTTGTTTTTCATTATATCATTTGACCACATAGAAGGGTTCATGGCCGGGCAGATGTATATAGGTGCTTTAGTTGCTAAGATAATTGTAGTTGCCAGATCATCACTCATACCATTTGCTACTTTTGAAATAAAGTTAGCTGAGGCAGGTGCTATCAAAATTAGATCAGCAATTCTTGCTAGTTTTATATGCCCCATCTCTGATTCATCAGTTAAATTAAACAAATCAAAATAACATTTTTCTTCAGCAACAGATGATAAGGTAAGAGGGGTTATAAATTTACTACCTCCTTTTGTTATTACAGGAATAACTCTAAAGCCACTTTCCTTTAATCTTCGAATTATTTCAGGTGATTTATATGCTGAAATTCCACCGCAGATTATCATTAAAATAGTTTTTGTATTTGTAGATTGTTTTACTTTTGTGAACTCTGATAGATCAATAGAAATACCTTTAGATTTAAGTTCTTTGACTATGATTGGTATAGCATAACTAGGCAATTTGCCTCTTTTTTTATAATTACTTATTGCACTTTTGCTCACATTTAGAATTTCTGAAAGTGCCTTGTATCCACCAATTAATTCAATTATTTTATCAATTTCCATACTTCATATTACCAAAAGTTCACAAAAAGTGAACTATTTAAATATCAAATATGTAATGGTGCTTAAATATAAAAATGTTAGGACTATTATTGTCTTAGAGAACTTCTTCTGATCTTTATTGGATTGGTAATCTAACGTAGCATCAAATTTATGGATAATTTCAGGTAACTTTTTACTGATCATTTTAATATTTGAAAAAACTTCTTGAGAGAACTTCTTTTTTAAATCAGTAGAAGAAAGCCATTCATTAACTAATGGTTTGGACATAACCCACATATCTGTTTCAGGGCTCAGTTGTCTCCCAATTCCTTCAGCCATTACAATTGTTTTTTGTAATAGCAAGAATTGCGGTTGAATATTAAGCTTCCATTTACTTGCCAAACTAAATAACTCACCAAGTAAATTTCCTAAAGATATTTGTCCAATCTTTTTGTCCAGCAATGGTATTGAGAGTGCACGTATTTCTTGTGAAAAAGACTCAATGGAAGTGTTTGAAGGCAAAATTCCCTTGTCAAAGTGAAGTTGGGCAACTTTCAAAAAATTGCGATCCAATATTGCCTTAAGGAGTTGTGCTAAAAAAATCCTATCTGAAACATGAAGTCTACCCATTATACCAAAATCAACTGGAATTATAACACCTTGAGAATTAATAAAAACGTTACCAGGGTGCATGTCAGCATGAAAGAAACCATCGCGAAAAACTTGAAGGAAAAATGCTTCTGCGGAGTTTTTTGTAATTACATCAATTTTATGTCCACCAGTCTTTAGAGCATCTAAATCATTAATTTTAATACCATCTATCCANGTTGTTACAAGCATTCTTTTGCTTGTTAGTGACCAAAAAACATCAGGAACAATAAACCTTTCATCTTTAGCAAAATTATTTGAAAGTTCGTCAGCAGCAGCAGCCTCTAAACGCAAATCCATTTCATTCTTTGTCANTGCCTCAAAAATATCAACGGCTTCTGAAAGTCTTAAAAAGGAAATTTCTCTATCCAAAGAACTCAAAAATTTTGCACACCATTTAAAAAACCTCAAATCACTGAAAATTGCCTTTTCTACNCCTGGTCTNAGNATCTTNACTGCCACAATATCATTTTCAAAAGTTTTAGCCTTATGAACCTGAGAGATAGAAGCAGCCGCAATTGGTGTTTTGTTAAAAGATTTAAACAATTGTTCAATATCTTTGCCAGTTTCAGTTTTGATGGATTTAACTATTTTCTCATAAGAAAATGGTTCCATGTTATCATGTAATTGTGCAAGTTCATTAGCAAGTTGAACTCCGATTATATCAGGCCTAGTTGCAAGAGCTTGGCCTAATTTAACAAAAGCTGGACCTAAGACTTTAAGAGTGTCAACTATTGTAGAACCAATTTCACTATCTGGAACTTCTTTCCCAACAAAAAAATTCAATATATTGATAAAAAAAAGTGCTCTTTGTGGAATTAGGCTACTCTTAGAAATTTTTGACAGTAGCCCCTTTCTACTAAAAATAATAACTATCCTAAAAGCTCTTAAAAAATGGAAAAAACTACTCATCAATTAAATTTTCCAACCTGAGTGAATGGCTGCTATTCCACCTGATAAATTTCTATGTTTGACTAACTTAAATTCTGCTGATCTGATAACGGAAGATAATTGGCTTTGATCAGGAAATCTTTTTATAGATTCAATCAAATATTCGTAATTTTTTCTATTGCCACTAACCTTTTCACCAAGAAATGGAATTACATTATTAGACCAAAATTTATATAAAACATTTAATGAAGAAATATTCACTTTTGAAAATTCTAAACACATGAATCTCCCACCTTTTTTCAAAACTCTGTATATTTCACCAAGTGCGATATCTTTTTCAGTAACGTTTCTAAGGCCAAAAGAAATAGAAACTAAATCAAATTCTTCATCATTAAATGGCAACTTTTCACCATTACAATTGATCCAGTTTAAGCGTTGATTAAATTTATTATTTGTAATTTTTTTTTGGCCTGTGGATAACATCTTAAAATTCAAGTCTGCAACAGTTGTAATTCCACCACCCCTTTTTAAAAAATTTAATCCTATATCACCAGTTCCACCTGCTAAATCGAGCAAATGATGCGTTTCTCTNGGAGCCATCCAATCGAGAAATTGTTCTTTCCATAATCTATGTATACCTAGGCTCATTAAATCGTTCATTAGATCGTACTTATCTGAGACTTCACCAAATAGATTATTAACAAGAGATGTTTTTTTATTTTTTGGGATATTTATTTTACCAAAATCAGTAAAATCACTTTTAGCCATAGAAAATTATTACCTTTAATATATAACAATGGAGAACAGTATCTAAATGATAATATAAGTAAAAATATACAAATTAATAGTTTTATTATAATGCCAGAGTTACCAGAAGTAGAGACAATAAGAAAAGCTCTTGAAAAACAAATTACTAACAAAAAGATAATAGATTTTCATATTGGTAATAAAAAACTTCGATTTGATTTACCGGAAAAGTTTAAACAACTAGTAATTGGACAAACTGTTATGAANCCTTTGAGAGTTGGAAAATTTTGTCTTCTTCCACTTTGTTCGGGAAAAAACATATTAATCCACCTTGGTATGTCAGGCAAAATAAAGATAACTACATCCAAAANAAAACTTGATATTCATGATCATGCCATTNTTGAATTTGATGATGGCACTTTTGTTATTTACAATGATCAAAGAAGATTTGGNTTTATTGATTTAATAGAAGAGAACATATTTACCAACAAGTTTATAAAAAAACTAGGTCCAGATTCTGTATCAAAAAAATTTGATGCCATTTATCTTTTTAATATTTTAAAATATAAAGAAAGAAACATTAAGAATATTCTACTTGACCAAAGCATTGTAGCTGGACTTGGAAATATTTATGTTAATGAAGCCTTGCATTTATCGAAAATTTCACCAAACAGGAAAGGAAAAAATATTTCTTTAAAAAAATGTTATGACCTAATAGAGAATATTAAAACCATATTAAAAAATGCAATTAAAGAAGGTGGTACAACGATCAAGGATCATATGCAACCAGATGGAAGTTTAGGATATTTTAAACAAAGATTAAGAGTATATGGAAGGTCCGGTTGTAAATGTATTATGTGCAAAGCTACAATTAAGGAAATCAAACAATCTGGAAGAACTAGTTTTTATTGCAGTGTTTGTCAAAGATAAAGACAATAAGTCTTGACGATTTGCTTAAGTAGATATATATCCCATAATAATTTTACTTTAATGAACTTATATATGGCTAATCATAAATCATCTAAAAAAAGAATATTGAGAAATAACAAAAGAAACGAGATCAATTCAAATAGAATTAGTCGTATCAGAACTTATATTAAAAAAGTTGAGACTGAAATTAGTTCAGAAAATAAAGATAAAGCAAACGAAGCTTTTAAATTGGCAATGCCTGAAATTCAAAGAGGAGTTTCAAAGGGATTAATACATAAAAATACAGCTTCACGTAAACTATCACGATTATCAAATAAAATTAAATCAATTAAATAATATTCGATTCGTAACAGTTATAAGCATTATTTTCCTTTCTTCTTTAAATAAGATAGTTTTTTAATAAATTCTAAAAATCAAATTTTTTATATTAGAATCAATGGGTTTGTAATTGTTCTTTAAAAACTAAGTTCCAAATTGTTTTTAAATAGCAAAAAAAATGAAAAAATTTTTTTTTCATGAAGAATCAATGATTGCAGCACTGTCAACTAAATTAAGTGTTATATAATAAAAAAAAAATTAGATTTTTATTTAGCAATTATATTATTTTCCTCATATCGGTTAAATCTGCGATCTAATAAAATTATCTGTTTAAGGAATATCTTTTAAATGAAAACAAATAAGAATAATGATAAAGATAATCAAGAAACTTGGGACAAAGTTAAAAA
>FUFK010062494.1_pt1 | contig 13306 bp, 17 predicted proteins | sample 1021851 | NCBI WGS metagenome assembly FUFK01 (sample SAMEA51879418, study PRJEB19060) | metagenome | reverse complement strand
CCAAGTGATAATAGTGGAGCACGAAACACTCCACCAGTTAGTCCATCCCAAGGGTTTAAAGGTGGTAAATCTACTTCTAATAGTGCCGCTGCTGCAGGTGGAGGCGGTGGAGCTACTTCAGCGGGAGCAAATGGTACAACTTGTGATAGTTCGGGACCAGGTTCTACTGGTACTGCTGGACCAGGAGGAAATGGTGCAACAAGTGCAATTACAGGATCTCCAGTAACGAGAGCAGGTGGTGGCGGTGGTGGATCTAATAATGCAAACCCTCCTTTAAGAGGAATTGGTGGACCAGGTGGTGGAGGTTCAGGTGGTCAAGATGGAACTGATGGAGGATCTTGTAATCCTGCAACAGCTGGAACGACTAATACCGGTGGTGGTGGCGGTGGTGGATCTCAAAAAGAAGCCGGTACTGGAAGTGCAAAAGGTGGAAATGGCGGCTCTGGTATAGTAATAATAAGGTATAAATTTCAATAATTATGACAAGTACAATTAAAGTAAACAATATTCAAAATCAATGCGGAGCTAACATCATTAACGAGAATAGTAATACCATTACTATTGGCGCTAGTGGTGATACTATTGCTTTAGCATCAGGTGCATCACAAACAGGTTTCGGTAGAACGGGGACCGTTGATTGGCAGACAGGATCAATTAAAACAGCTACGTTCACTGCAGCAAATGGCGAAGGTTATTTTGCTAACACATCAGGTGGCGCGTTTAATATGAATTTACCAGCAGGTAGTGCTGGAGCTATTGTATCTGTTGCAGATTATGGCGATAATTTTGACACCCACGCTTTAACTCTCGTACCCAACGGATCAGATAAAATATCTGGTGAAACAGATAATGCTGTTTTAAGCACTCAAGGTCAATCAGTTACACTAGTTTTTGTAGATTCAACTGAAGGATGGATTACAGTTAATGATTCAACAGAAAATGTTAAACAAAGTCCGTTTATAGTAGCAAGTGGTGGGTGTACAGTAACAACTTGTGGAAATTATAAAATTCATACTTTTAATGGACCTGGCACTTTTACAGTGAGTGTTGCAGGTGGAACTGCAGCTAATAATATAGTAGATTATTTAGTAGTTGGTGGAGGTGGCGGTGGTGGCGCTGGTGGAGGTAAAGGTGCTGGTGGTGGCGGTGGTGGTTTTAGATATTTTTTAAATACAACTTGTGCGCCAACTTCAGGTGCACCAGGCGCACCTCTTAACGGATATGGATCTCCTACCCCTTCTGGAACTCAAATAACAGTCACAGCTCAAGGTTATCCTATTGCTGTTGGTGGTGGTGGCGCTGGTTCTAGCTCAAACCAAGGTAGTGGAACGGTCGGAGTAAATTCAACTTTTTCTACAGTTACCTCTGCAGGAGGTGGTTATGGTGGTGGATCTACTCAGTGTGGTGGATCTGGTGGATCTGGTGGGGGTGGTGGAGTTCAAGGTTCACCTAAAAATGGTGGTTCAGGAAATACACCTCCAGTAACCCCATCTCAAGGAAACAATGGAGGAACTTCAATATCATCTCCTAATGAAGGTGCAGCTGGAGGTGGTGGAGCAATTGCTGTTGGAACTGCTTCATTAGGAGCAAGTCCAACTGTGAGTGGTGGAGCAGGTGGTGGACTACCTAGTGCTTTTGGAACAGGTGGACAAAACTGTGGTTCATATTATTATTTTTCTGGCGGTGGTGGAGGTGGACAAAACCCACCTGAAAGTGGCGCTTATCAAGGAGGAATAGGTGGCGGAGGACCTGGTGGTAGATATCCTAATGGAGGAGACGCAGTAGCTGGAACAACAAACACTGGCGGCGGTGGAGGTGGAGGTATTCACTATCCAGAACCAAATGGACCAGGAGCATCAGGAGGATCAGGTATAGTTGTTATTAGATACAAATATCAGTAATTTATGAAAGTGGTGGAATTACAAAGTTTTTATATTATGAATAAATTTAAAAAACATAAACAATTAAAAAATAAAATTTTAAAAGCAATTGAAAAAATGCCAAATAAAAAAGCTAAAAACAGAACCGAAGATATTTCTAAAACAGATTGGGATGTACCAAAAGATGTAAAAAGAGAATACTTAGAAATTTTTTATGATAATATAAAAGAAAATATGAATGATGTAGCTAAATTTTTACATTGTAAACAATGGACTATTAATAATGCTTGGTTTAATCAATACAAAACAAATGATAAAGTTGATTGGCATTCTCATCCTGGTAGTAATTTTGCTAACATTTATTTTTTAGAAATGCCTGAAAAAAATATGAAAACTCAATTTTATAATTTAAAAGATAAAAAACCCACAGATATAGATGTAGAAGAAGGAGATATATTAACTTTTCCAGCATATTATCCACATAGATCTAATTTTTTAAAAAGTGATAATCAAAAAACTGTAATAGCTTTTAACACTTCTTTTGATTATTATAATTCTGCGGAGATAAACAATAATTATGAGTGAAATAAAAGTAAATAAAATTAGTCCAAGAACAGCGTGTGGTACAACTACATTAGGGGATAGTGGAGATACATTCACAATTCCTAGTGGTGTATCAATTACAAACCAAGGAACCGCATCAGGTTTTGGTTCTACAGGTGAAGTCTCTTGGGTAACAACTAAAAAAACAACAGGTTTTACAGTAACAGCAGGAGAAGGATATTTTTGTGATACCTCTAGTGGAGGTTTTACAGTAACTCTTCCGGCAGGAACAGCAGGTAATTCTTTTGCAGTAGCAGATTATACAAACACATTTCAAACAGGTAATTTAATTATTACACCAAATGGAACAAATAAAATTGGAGGAATAAATGCAAGTGTAACATTAAACACCGAAGGACAATCGGCATATTTTGTATATGTAGATGACACAGAAGGTTGGAAAAATGTTATTGATTCAACATCAAACATAACAGGTAATGCATTTATATCTGCTTCTGGAGGAACAGAATCAACTTCAGGAAATTGTAAAATTCACACTTTTACAGGTCCAGGTACTTTTACAGTATCATCTGTTGCACAATGTGCTGCTAATAATGTGGTTTCATATTTAGTAGTAGCTGGTGGTGGTGCTGGAGCAGGTTCAGGGAGATGTAATACAGCTGGTGGCGGTGGTGGTGCTGGAGGATTTAGAGAGGTTAAATCTCCCGCAACTCCTTATACAGCAAGTCCATTAGATGGTTACCCATCCGCTCCAAATAGAGTTACAGTAACAGCAACGTCTTTTCCAATTACAGTAGGTGGTGGTGGAACAGGACGGTCAGGTTACGGATCAATACCAAGTGGGTCTAAAGGTAGTCCTTCAGTTTTTTCAACAATTACATCAGCTGGAGGTGGTGGTGGAAAAACTTATTCAAGTGGTAGCTCAAACACTTGTGGTGGTTCTGGTGGTGGAGGAGGTGCATATAACTCTTCTCCTGGTGAAGGCACTACCACTGCAGGAACAGGAAATACACCTCCTGTAAGTCCAGCTCAAGGAAGTAACGGAGGGACAGGTTCATCAGCTACTACTTGTGCTAATTCTTCAGGCGGAGGAGGTGGTGCTACAGCTGTAGGTACAAACCATAATGATCCTTCAGGAGGTGGTGCGGGTGGTGCAGGAGCAACAACAAGTATTACAGGAAGTCCAGTAGCAAGAGCTGGAGGAGGTGGTGGTTCAGGTGGAAATGGACGAGGAGCAGCTTCTCCTTGTGGTTCAGGGGCTCAAGGTGCAAATTCAAGTGGTTGTCAAACAGGATGTGCAGCGGCAGCCAATACAGGTGGTGGCGGTGGTGGAACTCACGTAGCAACATCTGGTGGTAATTCAACAGGTGGAAATGGTGGTTCAGGAATAGTAGTAATAAGATATAGATTTCAATAGTTGAATGNTAATTAAAATTAATATATAAGGAGAAACATTATGGCACATTTTGCAAAATTAGGAGCTAACGGAAAAGTTATTCAAGTATTAACTATGGATAATGATAAGATGTTAAATGCTGATGGTGTTGAGGATGAAACAGTAGGTCAACAGTGGTTAGAGACACACAACAACTGGCCTGCACAAATGTGGATTCAAACATCTTACAATACATCAGGTAATAAACATAATTCAGGTGATGACTCAAAAGCATTTAGAGGTAATTACGCAGGTATAGGTTATGAATGGGACGAGGATAATCAAATCTTCTGGCCTAAAAAACCATACCCATCTTGGGTAAAAAATACTACAACTGCACAATGGCAATCACCAATCGGTGATGCTCCTGCATTAACTGCAGAACAACAAGCTCAAAATACACGTGTAGATGAAAATACTCCAGCTACTCACGCTTGGATGTATCATTGGAATGAGGAAAATCAATCTTGGGACTTGACAGATAACAACGCATAAATTAAAAATGGTGGTGGTATGCAAAAGAAAGTATTATCAGAAGTAAGTTTATATTACGGTGATGTGGCAATGCCTAAAGATTGGGACATTGACCGAGATAAATTATCAGGCGACATCTTACAATCACAAATTCAAAACAAACAATTTCCATTTTCAAGAACTTGGGATATGTTAAATACTTATATGCGAGATCACATTGGTCTTGAATATGGTATTAATTTAATCAACAAAGAAACGTGGGGTAACATCTATAAACCTGCGGAAACTACAATTCCACTATTAAACATTGATCCAGTAGATTTACGAAACTCACCAGACTTTACATTATTATATGGTGTAAAGGTAAAAGATTGTATGGTTCGAATACACTTCGAAGATAATAGGCGTAAAGGTAGATCTTGGGATATAGAACTTACCAATAATAAATTTATAATGTTTCCATCAACTAATATGTATTACTTAACCAATAACCAAAAGGATAGTTTGAATTTTGTGCAAACTATAACGTATGAATATATCTAATTATTATTGGTATTTTAGTGGTGTACTAACACCTAAATTTTGTGATGAAGTAATCAAATATGCCAACGAACAAAAAGAAGTTATGGCTAGAACTGGTGGATATGGTGACAGAAAATTAAACAAGCAAGAAGTGTTAGATTTAAAAAGAAAAAGAAATTCTGATTTAGTGTGGTTAAATGATACTTGGATATATAAAGAATTACATCCATATGTACATAGGGCTAACAAAAACGCTGGTTGGAATTTTGATTGGGAAAGAAGTGAGTCTTGTCAATTTACAAAATATAAATTAAATCAATATTATGATTGGCATTGTGATAGTTGGGATAAACCGTATGAAAAAGAAGGACCCGACAAAGGTAAGATTCGAAAACTATCTATGACTTGTCAATTAACAGATGGTTCAGAATATAAAGGTGGTGAACTAGAATTTGATTTTAGAAACTACGATCCACATATGCGAGATGAATCGAAGCATAGAATACAATGTAAAGAGATATTACCAAAAGGTTCTATTATTGTATTTCCTTCATTTGTATGGCATAGAGTTAAACCAGTAACCGCTGGCACAAGATATAGTCTTGTTGTCTGGCATTTAGGAAAGCCGTTTAGATAATGTATATAAATAACTATTTTAACACGACCATTTGGTCAGAACAAAAACCAGAGTTTGTAAAATCTTTGAACAAGGCTTCTAACAAATATATTAAAGAAGCTCGTAAAAGAGAAAAAATTTGGATAAAAGAAAAAGGTGATTTTGGAAGATCGTATCATTCAACACCACTTACAATGGATAATGACTTTTTAGATTTTAGAAATTACATTGGTCAAAAGTCTTGGGAATATTTAGATCACCAAGGCTATGATATGTCACAATACACAACTATGTTTAGTGAGTTATGGGTACAAGAGTTTGCTAAAAAAGGTGGTGGTCATCATTCAGCACACATACATTGGAATCAACACGTATCAGGTTTTTATTTTTTAAAATGTAGTGATAAAACATCATACCCAATCTTTCACGAACCAAGAACCGGGGCACGTGCAACTAAATTAAAAATGAAACCAGATATAAAAGGTGTATGGGGTGGTACAGAACTTATTCATTTTAAACCTACACCGGGCACATTAATTATATTTCCAGGGTTCTTGGAACACGAATATGCAGTAGACTTTGGGATTGAACCTTTTAGATTTATACATTGGAATATACAAGCTGTGCCAAAAGAAATGGCAAAAGATGTTTAAAAAGAAAAAGTATACAGTAATTAGACAAGCTATATCAAAAGATCTAGCAGCTTTTGTTGCAAACTATTTTAGTATGCAAAAGCAAGTTTATGATACTTGTAAAGTTGCAAGGTATTTCTCACCTTTTGAAAATATACTTGGTCAATATGAAGAACCAGATGGTCAAATTCCAAATACTTATTCTCAATACGGAAACATTGCTATGGAAACTTTGATGTTAAAGTGTCAGCCAAAAATGGAAAAAGTAACTGGATTAAAATTATATCCAGCATATACATATGCAAGAATCTACAAAAAAGGTGATGAACTTAAAAGACATAAAGATAGATTTAGCTGTGAAATATCTACCACTATGAATCTTGGTGGTGATGATTGGCCAATATATCTAGAACCAGATCCAACTAAAGGGGGTATTAAAGAAGGTGTTGGTTATGTATCAGACAACACCAAAGGTGTCAGAGTAGATTTAAAACCAGGAGATATGCTGGTTTATTCTGGCTGTGAGCTAGAACATTGGAGAGAAAAATTCAAAGGCAAAGAATGCGTACAAGTTTTTCTGCATTATAACAATCGTAANACNCCNGGAGCGAAGGATAATATGTTCGACAAGCGTCCACATTTAGGTCTTCCTTCTTGGTTTAAACGATGATATAATTCTTAGATGGGGGCTGTGTCACCACCACATACCACACAGTCCCCTTTTAAGGAAATATTATGAGTTTAGGATTTGACGCAATATCAGCATTACCATTTGCTACATCAGGACCCGATTCAGATGTAAATGTATCGGTAACAGGTAATCAGGTAACTATTAGTATTGGCAGCGCTGGAGTTATTGCAGATTCTGTTACAGAAAATTTAACACCAAGTCAGGTAACTTTAGGTCTCGGAACTTTAAGTATTAGAACAGATGTAGATCACACTGTTACAGGCTCACAAGTAACTTTAAATATAGGTAATTTTACCATTAGCACAGATGTTGATGTTTTACCATCAGGTGTTGACTTGACCTTGGCTACAGGTAATGTTACAATAACTGCTGACGCAAATATAAGTCCTACAGGTTCTCAGTTAACATTAGATACAGTAGAACCAGGAGTTATTACGTGGAACGATATAGTACCAGGAGCAACAATGGTTTGGACACCAATAAAACCTTATTAATATGGCATCAACATTTTCATCAGATTTATCATTAGAGTTAGTCGCAACCGGCGAAAAAGCAGGTCTATGGGGTGCGATTACAAATACTAATTTACAATTATTACAAACAGCAACATCAGGTTATGTAGAAGTAACTTTAAGTTCTGGTAATGTTAACTTAGATTTATCAGACGGATCGGCGACCGCGAATGGTAAAAATCTTTATATAAAAGTTACAGGCACTTTATCTGGTGATGCAACTTTAACAATGCCTGCAACCACATCTGGTGGTAATGCTAACAGAGTATTTTTTGTAGAAGATGGAACCACTAGAGGTGGGGCTGGTGATAGCTACACTGTAACTTTATTAACAACAGGTCAAAGTGCATCCACACAAGTGCCTCTTCCAGAGGGCGCAAAAGTTTTAGTTTATTCTAGAGGTAGTGTTCCAGCTACAACTTTAGCGATGATGGAAAAAGGATTTACAGAAGTAACTGCAGCTAGCAAAACAGCATACACAGCAGTTGCTGGAGATCAAATAGGTGTTGATACAGTTGCTAATATTGTAACAATTACACTCCCTGCATCACCATCACAAGGTGATGAAGTAACTATAATGGATGTATCTGCATCTAATGGTTTTGGAACTAACAAATGTATAGTTGGAAGAAACGGATCAAACATTCAAGGTGGCACATCTGATTTAGATTTAACTACAAACAATCAATGTGTAACACTAATCTTTACGACTGCCACAAAAGGCTGGCAAATAAAAACTAATAGCACATCATAGGAGTAAAGCATGCTTACTAAAATTAAGTTTGCTCCTGGTATTGACAAACAAGACACTGCTGTTGGAGCAGAAGGTCGTTGGGTTGATTCTGATAATGTTAGATTTAGATATGGCCTTCCTGAAAAAGTAGGTGGTTGGCAATCATTACTTAATGATTCTATTGTTGGTGTTGCTAGAAAACAACATGCTTTTGTAGATACTGAAGGTAATAGATATGTTGCACTTGGCACTGACAAATTTTTATTATTATATTTTGAAGGTCAACTTTTTGATATTACGCCTTTTAGATGTAACAATGCAGGAGTTGTAGATTCTTTTACAAGTTCAACATTAGCAACAAATAGCACATCAGTTAAAACTTGTACAATTACAACAAGCACAGATCATGATTTATCTGTGGGAGATATCATAGAATTATCATCAGTTACTTTACCAAGCGGCACAGGATTAAATGCAAGTGATTTTGAAGATAAATTATTTCAAGTATTAACTGTTCCAACTCCTACAACATTTACAATTGATTCTTTAAATCAAGCATCTGCAGTTATATCGACGGGTGGTAGTATGACTGTTAAAGTTTATCAACCTGTTGGCCCTGCAGCACAATCTTATGGTTATGGTTTTGGTATTGGAAACTATGGTGGTACAATTACAGGTGCTTTAACAACAACTCTTAACGGAGCGTTGCTCGCGGATACGGCTGGTACAGGTGGATCGGGGACAGCAATAACTTTAACATCAACAACTGGTTTTCCAACAACAGGTACGATAGCTGTTGGTGATGAGTTAATTACATACACAGGTATAGCTGGATCTGACATTACAGGTATTACTAGAGGAGCGTTAGGCACAGCAACATTTGGAACATCAAATGGACAAGCTCATAGTGGTGGAGCAACAGTTACAAATGCTACAAACTTTTCTGGATTTGGAAGTGCAGTAGAAGCATCATCAGTAACATTAGAACCAGGGCTTTGGTCATTAAGTAATTTTGGAGAAGTATTAGTTGCAACCATTGCAAATGGTAAAACGTTTACATGGAATGCAGGAATAACCGCTAGACTTACAACAAGAGCTTCTATGTTAACTTCAGGATTTGAAACAAGAATAGATGCTGCGACAGATACTGGTAACCCTACGGCTACTAGAGTTACGTTGATATCACCAACAACAAGACACTTAATTCACCTTGGCACAGAAACAACTATAGGAAGTCCTGACACACAAGATGATATGTTTATAAGATTTTCTGAAGACGAAAATATAAATAAATATACACCACAAGCAACTAACACTGCAGGGACACAAAGATTACAAGATGGTACAAAAATTATGGGTGGTTTGGTTGCAAAAGAAAATATTCTAATTTGGACTGACAATGCATTGTATACAATGAAATTTGTTGGAGCTCCATTTACGTTTGGTTTTGAACAAGTGGGCACAAACTGTGGATTGATTGGTAAGAATGCAGCTATAGAAATTGATGGTGTTGCCTATTGGATGGGTAACAATGGATTCTTTTCTTTTGATGGTACAGTTAATACTTTACCATGTAGTGTTGAAGACTTTGTTTATGATGACTGTAATACTACAAAAGGTCAACAAATAAATGCTGGTATTAATAATCTATTCACAGAAGTAATCTGGTGGTATCCAACTCAAAACGCAGATTTTAATGATAGATATGTTGTCTATAATTATGGTCAAGATAATGCAAGACTGCCTATGGGTAATTGGTACACAGCTACAAATACAAATTCAATGAGAACAAGTTGGATTGATTCATTAGTTTATCCTAAACCATACGCTACTGCATATAACAGTTCTGGCACAGGAACATTTCCGTCAATTATCGGTGAAACAGGATTAGGTCAAACCGTATTTTTTGAACATGAAATAGGAACCGATCAAGTTAATCCTGATGGTAGCGTTACCACTTTAACATCTTTTATTAAATCATTTAGTTTTTCTTTACAAAAAGATCAGGCAGAAGTATTTTTAGCCATGAGAAGATTTTTACCAAACTTTAAAGTTTTAACAGGTAACAATCAAATTACACTAGCTATAAAAGATTTTCCATCTGATGATGATGAACAAACTTCATTAAGTCCTTTTACAATTACATCTAGCACAACTAAAGTTGATACTCGTGCAAGGGGACGATATGCTAATATAAAAATAGAAAATACTGGTGTAGGTGAGTCATGGCGATTTGGTACATTTCAAGTAGATTTACAACCTGATGGAAGGAGAGGGTAATGGCTAAAGTAGTGGTAAGATTACCAGAACCTAAAAAAGAATATAGTGAAGACAATCAAAGACAAATTAATAGAGCCTTGTCTACAATCATAGAACAATTAAACTCTACGTACTTAACACAATTAAAAGAAGACCAAGAACGATTTACTTGGTTAGGATTAGGATAATGGCAAATATATACAAAAACGAAAAGAAAAGTTTAACAAATACAGATCTAACAACTTTATACACAGTGCCTGGTAACTCTCGTGCTATTGTTAAATCTATTTTAGCAGCTGAAGATGCAGCGGGTTCAGCTGTAATTAAAGTTACTTTAGTTGATGCAAGCTCTAATATTTTTGTAGTAGATAACCAAGTTAGTTTATCTGCTAATGAAAAAGAACAAGTTTTAAGTGAACCTTTAATTATGATGGAAAGTGAGATATTAAAGGTGCAAGCAAGTAGTGGTAATGTAGATGTAATTGCATCAGTGCTAGAAATTAACAGGGAGGATAGATAATGCCTTTTATCGAAACAGAAGCTTCTGTTAGGTACGAAGTAATAGATGGCAAAAGAGTGCCAATAATTACGCCTAAAACAGAGGTAACTCTAACAAATACAGTAACAGGTCAAGAGTACATGTCAGACGCTGAAGCTCTGGCTGATGTACAAAATCCTAATACAGAGACTAAATCTGAGCATATTAGGAGAGATGTTAATGTTACTGTAGAAGAGATAAAAATTGGTGCAGGAACAAAGTTATAGGAGCGTTGACGTATGCCTCAAAACCTTGTAAATTGTGAGACACTCGCCTTTTTACAAGCTTTGCGAACTTGCTATCAATATATATTATAAAGAGAAACTATGGGATTTTTAAAAAAAATAACTAGACCTATTTCAAAAGCACTAGATAAAATAGTGCCAAATGAGATTAAACCAGCATTACCATTCTTAGCTGCAGCCACACCGTTTATGTTTGGTCCAGGTTTTGGAACTGGTTTTGGTTCAGGTATATTTAAAACTGCTGCTGGTCAACAAATGGCTGCTAGAGCTTTAGCTGCAGGTGCTGCTAATCTAGGATCGCAATTAGCACAAGAAGGCAGCGAAGGTGATTTTAGTGCAGCATCATTAGCACTTGCTTCTGGTATTGGTGCACTATCCGCGCCAGGTGCAGGAGAAACATTAAGAGGAATTGGTAAAACTCCAGGAGTTACAGGAGCTGATGCAGGTTTTTTTGTAGGTGAAGGCATGAATGTTCCTCAAGGATCAACTTCATTTTTAGGAAAAGCTGCAGACTTTGCAGCAACAGGAGCAGACAAATTACAAGGTATAATCGCTGCAGGAAAAGATAATCCATTTAGTATGGCAGGATTAAAAGCAGCATCAATACCTATAACTCAAGGAACAACAGATCTAGCAATAGCAGAAACTAGAAGACTCAATAAACAACAAATTATAGACGATGCATTATCAGGATTAAGTGAAGGTTTCTCAAACGCAGACGCATCAGATGCAATTAGATTAGCGATGTTACAATATGGATTTGATGACGATGAAATTACAGAAACAATTGCAGCAGCGGGGTACGCGGACGGTGGTAGAGTAGGATTAATGATGGGTGGTAGCAGTGATCCAGATTTTTCAGGAATTAAAGGTGCAGTAGAATCCGTAGATGAAAATTTAAGAGTAGATAGAGCAGGAGACTTTTTTAGATTAAGAGATGAAGCTATCCAAAAAGGTGATGATGATAAGATCAAAGAGATAGAGTCTGACTTCTTTAAAGAGTTTGGAATGGTGATGCCTAAGATGGCCAAAGATGGTGGACTGATGAATCTTGGTGGTAAAGAGATGGATCTAAGAAAAGGTGGCTTTGTGCCGATAGGTAAAAAAGAGAGAGCAGATGATGTGCCTGCGAGATTAAGTAAAAATGAATTTGTAATGACTGCAGATGCGGTTAGAGCAGCAGGTGGTGGCAGTGTAAATAAAGGAGCAAAACGAATGTATGATTTAATGAATAAATTAGAGGCAAGAGTATAATGGCTGAAACAACTACAATAACAAGACCATCACCGATAATAGAAGGTTCGCTTACCGCCTTTTTAAANTCACTTGATAAATTAGGAGCAGGTGCGGTACCTACAGGTTTTGCTGGTATAGATACAAGTAAATTTGCACCAACGATTGCAGCAGAGTCACAACTACAACAAGATGCNNGAACNGCNGCNGCNGGATTAGANTCATTAGTAGGNCCACAAGCTTNTNAACAATTTATGTCNCCTTANCAACAAGAGGTGATTGATACNACNNTNNCAGAATTTTGATAGACAACAAACTATTGCAGACACTGCAAGACGTGATCAAGCAATTGCAGCTGGTGCTTATGGGGGTGGTAGAGAAGGTGTACTTGCAGCAGAAGCAGCAAGAAATGCAGCACAAAGCAGAGCAGGATTACAGGCACAATTATTAGCACAAGGTTTTCAACAAGCACAAGCAGCGGCAGCACAAGACTTAGCTGCAAGACAAGGTCTTGGACAATTTCAAACTCAACTAGGTCAAGCTGGTCAAGCACAACAACAAGCAATACTTGATGCAGCGGCAGCGGCTGAAAGAGAAAAACAGTTCCAACCATTTACACAACTAGGATTGATTGGACAACAACTTGCACAAATTCAACCAGGGGCATTTCCAACTCAAACCGTTGGATATGCACCGCCGGCACCACCAGCAAGTCCATTAGCTACAGCGTTAGGTGTAGGTACAGGTATTGCTAGTATCGGTTCTAAATTAGGAATTTTTGGTTAATGAGCAGAATATTAAGACGACCCATGTTTAGAGGTGGCCGTGTCGATAGTCGCGGAACGGGGATTACATCTGGATTAATGGATGGTGGTAGAGTTGGTTATCGAAGTGCGGGTTTAGTTGATTTAGGTGGTAGAACGCCTGTCCCAACTACAAGTAGTGTAAGTTTTGGAAGAACTTATAATAGAC
>FUFK010045784.1_pt1 | contig 13311 bp, 11 predicted proteins | sample 1021851 | NCBI WGS metagenome assembly FUFK01 (sample SAMEA51879418, study PRJEB19060) | metagenome | reverse complement strand
AATTACAATCAATCTTGGCTAACATCAAACTACTGGGGCAATTGGAGAGAACAAGATAAATGGCTTTGGAGATTATCGACAAATCATGGCAGCAAAGGTACACTAGGTGATATTGGTGTTCATATATTTGATTTTGCTTCTCGGCCAATTGGAAAGATCAAAAAACTGAATTCTTTTCTAAAAACTTTTCATTCTAAGGGAGAAAAAATTAAAGATTATATTTTAGATGCAAATGATACTTTTTTATCTATGGTAGAATTTGATAATGGTGCAATCGGTACTATCAATGCAACTAGATTTGCAACTGGTTATTCAAATAGATTAGAGCTAAGAATATTTGGAGATAAAGGTGCAGTTAAAATTGAATTTGATGATCCTATTAATGAAGGTAATAAGTTTATGTTTACCAATGATACTGAACGAGAATTTTCAATTAAGGAAGATAAATTAGAATGGGAGGAAATTAAATGCCCTCCTTCGCCTACTAATTTTGAAAGATTTATTGAGTCTATTGAAAGCAATACAAATCATGAGCCTGATTTTGAAAGAGGAGCTGAAATACAGCAAATCCTAGATAAATGTTACGAAAGTAGTGATTCTGGAAAGTGGTTAGACATTTAAGTGTGTCAAAATTGTTAATTTTTAACTTTAATTTTTTTAAAACAACATTTATTTTGAAAACATGAATGAAAAGCTAGATAATGTTGATGACAAGTGGTTTAGAGCTGAAATAAGTAAAAAAGATCTAAAACAATTATCAAAAAAAAGTGATTTAAAAGGGTTACAACACGTAACTCTATATTTCATTCTTTTATTTTTCTTTGGTTACATGTCAGTAACAACATGGGGAACTTGGTGGACAGTCTTNTGGCTATGGCTTTATGGTGTTCTTTTTTATTCTAGTAATCCAATTTGGCATGAGTGCGGTCATAGAACGGCTTTTAAGTCGAAATATTTAAATGAAATTTTTTACCAAATTGGTTCTTTCATGACCGACTTTGAACCCACAAGATGGACTTGGAGTCATTTCAGACATCACAGTAATACGTCCTCAGTGAGTGATCCTCATGATTTCGAAGCTGCTTTATTTCATCAATACCCAAGCTTAAAAAGTTTTTTATTTAGTTTTGTTCCATTTTACGAGCTAATATATTTTAAGCATTCATTTAAATACGAAATCATAAAACATGCATTAGGATTTACGACTCCTGTTATGAGAGATTGTATACCTCAAAATGAAATAGCNAAATGCCGACTCATTTCTAGAATACATGTTTTATTATGGCTTGCATCTTTTGCTTTATCTTTCTATCTAATGAACCCTCTTCCGGCACTTTTAATATTTTTCCCAAGATACTGGGGTAACATCATCAATATATTTAATATGACTCAGCATTTAGGACTCCCTGAAGATATTAAAGATCATAGATACACAACGAGATCAGTACGATTTAATCCTATATTTAGCTTTTTGTATTGGCATATGGAATATCACGTAGAGCACCATATGTTCCCTTCTGTGCCCTCTTATAATTTACCAAAACTAAGTAAGTTAATAAAAGATCAGCTACCTAAAGCTAACACAAGCTTATTTGACGCTTACAAAGAAATAATACCAGCCATAATTAAACAACATAAAGATAATAGTTATTATATTCGTAAAGAAATTGCTTCTTAAAATAAGAAATAATTATATTAACTTACAATATGGACAGAACCTCTATCAATAATTTCTGTTTTAGCTAAATAATTAACAGTCTGATTTTTATTTTTATTTTTATTTAATAAAATATTTATTGCCCTTTTTCCTAATTCTTTAACTGGGAAAGACACAGCAGTAATTGGAGGTGAGCTTAAATCTCTAACCAGAGCTCCATCAAAAGTAATNATAGATATGTCTTTTCCTATTTTGTAATTTAAATAATTACATGCTTTTATAGCACTTAGTGCTGAAAATTCTGTTGAACAAATTATTGCAGAAATTTTTTTGTTTTTTGTAAGCATTTTCTTTATTATTTCAAAACTATTTTCTGGTTCTTCTAGTTTTACTGAAGCATAGTAATTAGGATTAAAATTTATTTTATTCAATTTTAAACTTTTAAGAAAAGATGATTTACGTTCATTAGCAAAATTATATTTTTCTGAAATATTAATATAAGATATATGCGTATGGTTTTTTTTAATTAAATAATTAATAATAACCTCAATTGCATATTCATTATCTAAATCAACCCAAGAATAATTTCTTTTATCTTTAGTTTTTCCCCAAGCTACATAATTAANTTTATAATTATTAAGAATATCGATACGTTTGTCATTCGTTTTAATATTTTGTAAAACAATATTTTCTATTTTATGTTCTGAAATTAGTTTTTCATAAGCTTTTAATTCTTCATTTTCACTTTTTGCAAATAAAATTTGAAGTTGTATACTTTCAGATAATAATTCTTCAGACATACCTGAAATAAATTGAAAAAAATTTCCTTGATTAAGAGTGCTGGTATTGGTTCCATATATTGGAAGAACATAACCAACAGTTTTTACTTTTCCAGATGCTAAAGTACTTGCGTATGGATTTGGGCTATAGTGATATTTATTGGCATATTTTTTGACTCTTTCTCTAGTTTTTTCACTAACATCTGAATATCCCCCAAGTGCTCTTGAAACCGTGGTTATTGATAAACCTAGTTTTTTTGCCAATTCCTTAATGTTCATAATACATGAATAACTGAGAAATAATGAATTGACAACCAAAACGTTTTGGTAAAATATAAAAATTATATATTTTATCTTATTAAAAATATGGAGGAATAATGAAAAGATTATATAAAATTTTATTAATCAGTTTCTTATCTTTTATTTTTAGCTTTTCAGCTTATGCTGGAGGTCACAAATATACTGGTCCAGATCTTAGTGGACAAAAGGTAGTAATGTTTGGTCCTTGGTTATCACCAGAGCAAGAAATAATGAGAGAAGTTGGTGCTATATTTGAAAAAGCCACAGGTGCTACGTTTGAATATGGTGGTTCAGATAGTTTTGAACAACAAGTAATGATTGATTTAAAAGCAGGAAGTGCTGCTGACTTAGTTGTATTTCCACAACCAGGTCTTGCTGCTAATGCTGCAGCTATGGGAGGATTAGTTCCTCTTGGAGATGATATTAAGCAAATGGTTTTAGATAACTATGCTGCTGGTCAATCATGGATTGATCTATCAACTTACGATGATGAAAATGGTAACGAGCAATTTAATGCAATCTTCTTTAGAACTAATGTAAAAAGTTTAGTTTGGTATTCACCAGATAACTTTGAAGATAATGGTTATGAAGTACCTTCATCTATGGAAGAACTTATGGCATTAACTGAGCAAATGGCATCAGATGGAAATACTCCTTGGTGTATTGGTCTAGGTTCTGGAGCAGCTACAGGTTGGCCTGCAACTGACTGGATGGAAGACATAATGCTAAGAACTCATTCTCCAGATGTTTATGACATGTGGGTGTCAAACGAAATGCCTTTCAATGACCCAAGAGTTCTTGAAGCAATGGATTTCTTTGGTTCAATAGCTCTAAACGATAGTTATGTAAATGGTGGATCAAAAGCAGTTGCTACAACTGATTTCAGAGATGCTCCAAATGGTTTATTTACTTCTCCTGCTGAGTGTATGATGCATCGTCAGGCAAGTTTTATTCCTGCATTCTTTCCTGAAGGTGTTGAAGCTGGTGTAGATTATGACTTTTTCTATTTCCCTGCGTTTGCTGGAAAAGATTTAGGTACTCCAGTTTTAGGAGCAGGAACATTGGTAGCAGCTACAAATGACAATGCTGCAACTATAGAGTTCATGAAATTCTTAATGCATCCTGAGCCACACGAATATTGGATGGCTAAGGGAGGTTTCTTAACTCCTCACAAAGGTGTTGATGGCAGTAAATATGCTAGTGATACTTTTAGAAAACTTGGAGAAATATTAACTGGAGCAACAACTTTTAGATTTGATGCTTCTGATTTAATGCCAGGTGCTATTGGAGCTGGAACTTTCTGGACTGGTATGGTTGATTATACCAACGGCAAATCAGCAAAAGATGTTGCTGATGCAATCCAAGACAGTTGGGACGCAATTAAATAACTACCTCCTTAAAACAGGCGGACAATTAACTTGTTCGCCTGTTTTTTTTATATATTTAATCATTAATGACTATCCTGAATTTATTATTCATCGTTTTTTTAGGAATATTATTTTTTATCGCTTATTTTCATATCTCAAATTATCTTTTGGATAGTTATGGNGGCAAAAGCGTAAAAAGATATAATTTTGAAAACTCCATAAGAGTTATCGTTTTTATAGCTCCAGCATTTATTGTTTTATTTGTATTTATTTTATATCCAGTTTTTGAAACTATTAGATTAAGTTTCTATGATAAATTTGGCAGAGAATTTGTTGGGCTATATAATTATAAATGGGCGGTAAATGATCCTGAATTTAGAAGAAGTATTTTAAATAATCTTGTTTGGTTGCTTGTTGTCCCAACATTAAGTACNTTTTTTGGTTTAGTTATAGCAAACCTAGCAGATAGAATTTGGTGGGGCTCAATTGCAAAATCAATAATATTTATGCCTATGGCAATTTCATTTGTTGGAGCAGGAGTAATTTGGAAGTTTATTTACGAGTATCGAGGACCAGATAATACGCAAATTGGTTTACTCAATTCAATAATAGTTTCACTTGGTTATGAACCTCAGGCATGGTTAACAATTCCAATATGGAATAATTTTTTTTTAATGGCAATAATGATTTGGATACAGACTGGACTAGCTCTTGTAATATTTAGTGCTGCTTTAAGAAGTATACCTAAAGAAATGTTGGAAGCTGCAAGAATTGATGGAGCGAGTGAATTAAAAATATTTTTTTCAATTATCATACCCTATTTAGAACAAACAATTCTTGTNATTTGGACTTTAATAACAATTATTGTTCTAAGAATTTTTGATATTATTTTTGCTATGACCAATGGTGAATGGCAAACTGGAGTATTAGCTAATTTAATGTACGATTGGATGTTTAGGGGTGGTGGAGATTCTGGAAGAGGTAGTGTTTTAGCTATTGTTATTATGATTGGGGTAATACCAATCCTAGCTTGGAATTTATACAAACATAGACAGGAGCAAAAAATTTAATGAAGAAAATTTCATTATCATCAATCTTATCACAATTGTTGTTATTGTTTTTTGTGATTGTATGGATCATTCCGACTTTTGGACTTTTTATAAGCTCTTTAAGAGATAAAGATTTGTTAGCAATAAGTGGCTGGTGGACAGCTTTAACTACAACTGAAATAAATGAAATTTATAGAATGTCGGGAATGGAATCTCAAATTGAGGAAGATGGTTATTTTAAAATTAAAGGAACATTATTTGAAGAAAATTCGGGAAAAAAAATTGAAAGCTTTGGTATAAATTCTAAAAAAATAAATGAATTCAAGATTGGTGATATTGCTATTTTTAAAGATGAAAGTGAAGTCATACTAGATGAAGATGGAAATTATGAATGGAGATCAAAAAGTGAATTTCAAAAGAAAAAAGGAAAAAGATTATTTACTACATCATTAAGCCCGCCTTCATTTACTTTTGAAAATTATAGAGAAGTTTTATTTAAAGAAGGAATTGGAAGAGCATTTGTCAATACAATGGCTGTTGCCCTACCTTCTACGTTGATACCATTAATAATATGTTCCTTTTTTGCTTATTCCTTAACTTGGATGAGATTTTATGGAAGAGATACTCTTTTAGCGATAATAATTGCTTCTCTTGTTGTTCCTCTTCAAATGTCTTTAATACCAATTTTAACAATCTATAATGATTTTGGTGCATTATTTGGTGTAGCAGCAAAATCATATCCTGGAGTATGGATGGCACATACTGGTTTTGGATTAGCTTCGACTACTTTCTTATTGAGAAATTTCTTAAAAAGCTTGCCTAATGAAATGATGGAGGCTGCTAAAGTTGATGGCGCTTCTCATTATGATATTTTTTTACGTATTATTATTCCTTTATCAATACCTGCGTTTGCTTCAATATTTATATTGCAATTTTTATGGTGCTGGAATGATTTATTAGTTGGTTTAGTATTTTTAGACCAGGTTCCAAGTGAGATAATTTTAACTGCTAAACTAAAAGAATTACTCGGATCAAGAGGGGAAAATTGGGAAATATTAACAACAGGAGCTTTTGTATCAATGACAGTCCCCTTATTTATCTTTTTCGCTCTACAAAGATATTTTATAAGAGGATTAGTAGCTGGATCAGTTAAGGGCTAGTATTAAAAACTATTGATTTTTCCTTTAAATTATCGTTAAATAAACTCATATTTGTATGATGATGTATTCATACACTTGAAAGATCGCTCAAAGGAGGATGAAGTGGCAGATATAAATATAAATACTGTTAATAAATATTTTGGAGACGTCCACGTAATTAAAGACGTATCTCTAGATATCAAAAGTCAATCATTCACAGTTCTAGTCGGACCTAGTGGTTGTGGTAAATCAACTATGTTAAGAATGATAGCAGGACTTGAAGATATAAATTCAGGTACAATTTCAATTGATGGTCAGGTAGTTAATGATTTACCACCAAAGCAAAGAAATATTGCAATGGTGTTTCAATCTTATGCATTATACCCTCACATGACTGTATTTGATAATATGGCTTTTGGTTTAAAATTAGAAAAAAGATCAAAAGATGAGATTAATGAAAGAGTTAATGAGGCAGCAAGAATTCTTCAAATAGAAGATTATCTTCAAAGAAAACCAAAACAACTTTCAGGTGGTCAAAGACAACGTGTTGCNATTGGAAGAGCAATNACAAGAAAGCCAAAAGTTTTCTTNTTTGATGANCCACTNTCAAACCTTGATGCTGCATTAAGGGTTCAAATGAGAGTTGAGTTAGCAAAACTTCATAATGAACTAGAAGCAACAATGATCTACGTTACACACGATCAGACAGAAGCAATGACTCTAGCTGATGATATAGTTGTTCTTGATACCGGTATCGTTTCACAAAAAGGATCTCCACTAGAACTTTATGATAAACCAAATAATATGTTTGTAGGTGGATTTATAGGATCGCCAAAAATGAACTTTATTTCAAGTAAGATATTAAGCAAAAGTTCTGATGCTACGGAAGTTGATATTATGGGAATGTCAAAAATATCAATTCCTAAAATGTCTGCATCATCATCAGAAGGTGATTCTGTAAGTTTAGGTATTAGACCTGAACACTTAGTGGTAAATGGTGATTCAGATGGTTCGTGGGAGAGTAAAGTATTTGTTGTCGAAAAACTCGGTGACGTTACTTACCTATACCTTGAAAAAGATGGAGAACCTCTAGTTGCTGAAACTGAAGGACATTCAGAAATTAAAGTTGGTGATACTGTAAAAGTTGGNTTCCCTGCTGGAAGATGCCAATTATTTGATAGTTCAGGACAAGCATTTAAATAATAGAATCGTATTAATTATTGCCCCTTATATTAGGGGCAATACATCCTTTTTTTTAAAATTTTTAATAAATATCACAAATTTACACTAAAATATCTCTGGGCAGAGGGTTCATATTATTTCCTCCTATAAGAAGTATTCCTCTTATAAAACTTTTCTGCCCACCAAATTTGAAAAGTTATTTAAGAGGGATACCAATTATAGTTTTTGCTTAGCAGTCCAGGAATTTTTTTTATTTACAGGAATATATTTATTAAGAGCGAGAAGAACATTTTCAGCCAATTTTCTATATGTCGTGAGCTTTCCTCCGTAAATATTTAGTAGTGGGGCCTGAGAGTTATCCTCATTTAAGTCAAATATATAATCTCTCGTAACTTTTGTCGCATCTTTAAAATCTTCAATNAAAGGACGTATTCCAGAGTAAGTCTCAACTATATCTTCTTGAGAGATTTGCTTAATAAAATGATTATTAATAGTATTAATTAAATAAATTTTTTCTTCATTTGATATAGAAGGATTATCTGGTGTATCAACATCAACTTCAGTTGTACCGATAAGAGAATATTCATCTTTATAAGGAATTACAAAAACAACTCTATTATCCTCATTTTGCAAAGTAAACGCAACTTCATCTTCATATAATTTTTTTGTAATGATATGACTACCTCTTACTAATCTGATAGATTTTTTTGCATTAATTTTGAGAACATTGTTTACAGTTTCATTGATCCATGGTCCTGCTGCATTAATTAATATTTTTGATTTAATTTTTTCATTATTATTAAGTGTTATCTCCCAATAATTATCTATTCTGTTTGCATTTATTACTTTTGTATCTTCTGCAATAATGGCACCCATTTTTTTTGCATTATCAATATTCATTTCTACTAATTTCTTATCATCTACTTGAACATCATAATATCTAAAACCCTCTGTAAACTTAGACTGTAAAATATTTTGATATTGCTCCGCAAAAATTACTTTGGATGATTTAGGAATTTTTGTTTTACCACCAAGGTTATCATATAAAAATAACCCCAGTCTAATTAACAATTTAGATCTTAATTTTTTAGTATGCGGAATAACAAATGGTAGAGGCTTTGTAATTGATGGGGCAATTTGTGTAATTACTTCTCTTTCTCTAAGAGACTCAGCTACAAGTTTGAACTCATAATTTTCTAAATATCTTAATCCACCATGTATTAATTTTGAAGACCAAGAAGACGTGGCAGATCCCACCTTACCCTTTTCTGCTAAATAAACTTTAAGACCTCTGCCACTTGCATCTCGTGCAATTCCTGCTCCATTAATACCTCCGCCAATAATAAAAATATCAAACATCTTTTTCATATATTAAAAAAACCTCTGAAGTATTAAACTAGAAATTTTTTAATTTCCATTTCAATATTTTTTGGATTTATTAAATGTATCGTCTTAAAATTCATTTTTTGCGCAGCCTCTATATTTTCTAACTTATCATCAATAAATACAGTTTCTTCTGGATCTAAATTAAAGCGTTTTTTCGCTAATTCATAAATAGCCTGATCAGGCTTTATAAGTTTATCTTCACCNGATATAAGAAGCCCATCAAATAACTGCATAAAAGGATAATCTATTGGTATTCCTTCAAAGGTTTCTGCTGACCAATTAGATAAAACATAGCATTTATAATTTTTATCTTTAAGTTGTCTTAATACTTCTATTGATTCCTCAAAAATACCTCTAATCATTTTACGATGGTTTTTATAATACATTTTAATTTCATTTTCATAATGTGGAAATTTAGGAATAAGCTCTGACTCTGCTTCTGCAATAGATCTACCAGCATCTTGTTGGAAGTTCCATTNATCATTACACACCTCNGTTAAAAAATATTTTCTTTCTTCATCATCATCAAACACATTTTTAAAGAAATGATTGGGGTCCCAATCAAAAAAAACACCGCCTAAATCAAAAAGAAATTTCATGTATAAGTATTTTGTTTATAAATAAATATTAAATGATTGCATTAATAGACTATATTCAAATAGAAATACACAAAACATATAATAAAAAATATTCCAAAAAGTACATAGAAAATAAATTAATTCCAATCATAAATTATATTTGCTCTAGTAAATCAAAAAAATTCCTATTTGGAGGCTCTCAAGGTATCGGAAAATCATCATTTATAAATATCATCTCTAAAACTATTGAAAAATTTTATAATAAGAAAATACTTTTGCTTAGTTTAGATAATTATTATTTATCAAAAAAACAACGATTACTATTATCTAAACAAATACATCAATTATTAATAACTAGAGGTGTTCCAGGAACACATGATATTGAAAAATTGATTAAACATATAATAAAATTCAATAAAGGTAAATACCCCATTACAACCCCCCTATTTGATAAATTGATTGATGACACATCAAAATCAACAAAAATAACAAAAACTAAATGTGATATTCTTTTCTTAGAAGGTTGGTGTTGTGGAAGTTTCGAAATTCCAAAAAAGTTTCTTTATAAAAATATAAATAATTTAGAAAAAATTAAAGATCCTAAATATCAATGGAGAAATTACTATAATAATAAATTAAAATTAGAATATAAAAAATTATTTAACCTTTTTGATGAACTTATTTTTTTGAAAACATCCTCTTTTGATAATGTTTTTAAATGGCGGTTAAAGCAGGAAAAAACTAATCAATCAAAAAATAAAAAATCAAAAAGAATGACACCAAATGAAATTAAATTTTTTATTCAACATTATGAAAAGATTACTAAATGGATGATGAAGGATCTCAATAAAAAAGCTCAGATTGTTATTAAATTTGAAAAAAATCATAAAATTTCTTCACTAAATTTTAACTAGAAAAAAATCCATCTTTTAACCGAATTACAATATCTTTCAAACTCATCGCCAAATTTATCTTGTAAGTATTTTTCCTCTTCATATATTACAAAATTATTTAACCAAAAAAATAATCCTATAGAACAAAGGAAATACATAATGTTTTCGAAAGTAAGAAACATACCAAAATGAAATAAAACAAAACATAGATAAATAGGATTTCTAGAGTAAGCATAAATTCCAGTTTTTATAATTTTATTTGTTTCAGTTTGGGGAAGTAATTTTTCTTCATGTGCATTAAATGCGTTTCTTGAGGAAAAAAATACAATCGGCATTAAAATAATAATTAATAATCCAAAAAGATTAAGAATATATAGAAGTGGATATTTAGGAAAGATAAATTCTCCAATAATATAAGANGCTATCAAAAGATAAACTGAAATATACAGTGGATTTCCTTTTACATCTGGCCCCATTTAAAGCTCCTCTATTGCCCTACCTAGACTTTCATAATCACTAAATACATTCAAAGCACCATTGTCAAATAATTCATTTGTATCTCTATTTGAATGCCAATGTTTTCCTGCGGTAAGCCCAAATACCCTTACTCCTGCAGCAGTAGCTGCTTTAACACCTACTCCACTATCTTCAATAATGACTGTTTCTTCTATATTAAGTGAATTATCATTTACAACCTTCAAGTATATATCGGGATCAGGTTTTGGTCTTTTAACCATATCAAATGAGTAAACCTGATCACTTAAAAAAAATTCATCTAAATCAACAAGCTTTAATCCATCCAGAATTCTATCCTTATTACTATTAGATCCAATGAAATGATTTCTTTCTGATTTAATAATATAATCTTTTGCTCCATTGACTAGTTTTAAATCCTTGGAATAAACTTCTGAAACAATATCAAATATTTCGTTTGTAAATTTTTCTTTATTTTCAATCTTATATTTANCAGATAATAAATCNATTACTTCGACTGTTTTTTTTCCAGCATATTTATAAAATTGCTCCTCTTTAATTGATTGATCAAATTTACTAAAATATTTNGAAAATGCCTTAGAAGCTANGACCTCACTATCAACTATTACTCCATCAAAATCAAAAATTATATTTTTAATCATTNTTTTATATTTCTGTNTTTTTATATTCTGATTTNTCTAACCANTCAGGATTAATCTCNATACCCCAACCAGGAGTATCTTCAATTTTAACCATTCCATTAGATATTTTAAAAGGATCACCTAAAAATAAATTCTGTTGCCATGGATAATAATCTTTACCTTCAATTGAAAATTCAAGATAGGGACCTGAATTATTTATTGCTTTTAAAAAATGCATTGTACAAATTGTTACTAAAGATAAATTAGCTGTATGTGGAGTACATATAAAACCACCCTTTTCAATAATTTTCGCAACCTTCAAAGCTTTTGTTAATCCTCCCATATACATAACATCAGGCTGAAAAATATTTACAATTTTTCTGTTAACCATATCTCTCCAAANTCTAAGGTCACAATCCTGTTCTCACCCCCAGTAACGTCTATCTTTAAACTATCAGTAACTTTTTTNGTTTCNTCTGGCTTCCAGTAAGGACAAGGTTCCTCAAAATGNGTAACATTATTATCTTCTAAAAGTTTGCCAATTTCTATTGCTTGATGAGAACTATAACAACTATTTGCATCGACCATTTTAATTACACTTTCATCTAAAGATGAATTTATTGTTTTTACTATACTGGGTGTTCTTCCTTCCCATTCNTCAACTCCTCTTCCACATTCAGAACCAACTCTAAATTTAAATGCATTAACNCCTTTTTCATCAAAGAGTTTTTTAAATCTATTTGCTTCATCATCTGGNGTAATATCTCTTTTCATTGATGAACCATANATTCTTAAATTTCCTGGAGATCCTCCNATCAATGAAACNACAGGNTTACNTTCGATTTTACCTTTCAAATCCCACAANGCTGTATCTAAACCAGCNATTGCACGTAAAAGATANGATCCTGGAAATTTATGTTCTCTTTCAAANATAAAATCTTCTAAATCATCAAAATCAAAATATTCTTTTCCTAAAACCCAAGGTGCNACTTGTTTATGAAAAATTTGAGNTGTNATATCTGCATGATANGTTGACATTTGACCATAACCAATTGANCCATCCTCAACTGTTATTTTTACAAAACTTACATATGNTTTTGTNAATGTTTCAAGTTTNACTATTTTCATNAATTAAATNTTATTTAAATCCTCAATAATAAATTTACTTCCAAGATTAGCAAGCATCATTACAGGNGCATTTATATTGCCCGAGGTAATATTTGGAAAGACAGATGCATCAGCAATCCAAAGATTCTCCATTCCATGAACTTTTAATCTTTCAGAGACAACCCCNTTTTTAGGATCTTCNTNCATTTTACATGTACCACATGGGTGATAGATAGAAACTGCATTAGATTTAAAATGATCAATCATTTCTTCTTCAGTAGCATTTAAAAGATCATGCGTAACACTTTCATTTCTTATTTTTTTAATATTATTTGTGTTTGCCAAAACTTTTGAAAAATTAATTGCACATTTAACATCATATATATCTTCTTCATGTGATAGAAAATTTGGATNNATNANTGGAGNATCNNCAAAATTAGGAGANTTNAANGNAACTNTNCCNAAACTTTTTGGNCGACAAGAATTATAACCAATAATAAAACCATTAAATTTGTCAGTTTTTAGNANAGGTCTTTTATTTTTATGAGTNATNGAATAAGTNAACGGATTNAAATATATCTGNAANTTGGGATAATGATGNTTTGANTTCCAATTTACATATCCCCCAGACTGATTAATACTTAGTGATAATGGTCCTTTCCTATTATAAATATATTTTAATACAGAAGTAATTCTGCCTGGCCAAGTTCCTAACGATTTATTTAGTGAATGATGATGAGTTTTAAATAAATAATCTAA
>FUFK010045203.1_pt1 | contig 13311 bp, 16 predicted proteins | sample 1021851 | NCBI WGS metagenome assembly FUFK01 (sample SAMEA51879418, study PRJEB19060) | metagenome | reverse complement strand
ACATTATTNGGCAAATCTTCATCNGGAAAATCNATTTTAGCTTCAACATGAGACAAAATTTTTAAAAGTTTTTCTCTTAAAAAATTAAATTGATAAGCAGATTTTCCATTCATAATTTTAATTGCTTGTTGTCTTTGAATTTCTGTTTCAGATGAAATTAGATCTGCTATACTTTCCGCTTTAAGCAAATTTATTTTTCCATTTTGGAATGCAAGCTTTGTGAATTCTCCTGGTTCAGCTAATCTACAATTTTCAATTTTGGAAATAGAAGAGTGCAGAGCATCTATAACAGCTTTGCTACCATGAACCTGAATTTCGGCCATATCTTCTCCTGTGTAGCTTTCTGGTCCGGGAAACCATAATATTATACCTTCATCAATAAGCTCAGAAGTGTTGATTTTATTGATTTTTCTCAGTGTTGCTATCCTTGGCTTGGGTAATTTTTTGTTTGTTAATATTTCAATCACTTTGGATGTTTCTGGTCCTGAGATTCTTATCACGGCAATACCTGAAATACCTGGCCCAGTAGATAAAGCATAAATTGTCATAAAAATATTATATCTTCAAAAAGGCTAATTGTGTAAAACTTAATTATGATAATTTGGATTGCGTCGTATCCCAAAAGTGGGAATACTTGGGTTAGATCAATAATTTCTTCATTGATTTACTCTAATGATGGTAATTTCGATTTCGACTTACTGAAAAAAATTCAACAATTTCCAAATAGAAAATATTTCAAAAATTTTACGAAAGATTTTAATAATATAAATGAAATAAAAAAATATTGGATTGAGTCGCAAAACTTTATAAATTTAGATAAAGAAGTTAAGTTTTTTAAAACTCATCATATTAATTGTAAAATTGGCGAACATGCTTTTACAGATAAAAGTAATACATTAGGTACGATTTATATTGTTAGAGATCCAAGAAACTTAATAAATTCATTCACCAATCATTATAGTATTGATAAAAATACAGCAAAAAATTTTATTACTTCTCGACAATCAGTAACTGGGGCATTAGGAGAAATGAAAAAGGAAAACAACATTTTTACTATTTTAGGATCATGGAACGATCATTTAAAATCATGGACAAAAATGAACCAAAATTTATTGCTAATTAAATACGAAGATCTTATTAAAAATCCTTTAAATGAGATAAATAAAATAACAAAATACTTAGCAAATTTTATTGATTTTTCTTACAACGAAGAAAAAATTAACAACATTATAAATTCCACATCGTTTGAAGTTATGAAGAAGAAAGAAACTGAAGAAGGTTTTCATGAAAGCGTAATGGATAATACAAATGAAAATAAAGTAAATTTTTTCAATTTAGGAAAAGAAAACAAGTGGGAGGAATATCTGAATAGTGAAGATCAAGAATTTATCAAAGATAAATTTGGTTTAGATATGAGAGAACTTGGATATATTTAGAAATTAAGCAGGCTTGTTCATTGAGTTAAAAAACTCAGCATTATTTTTTGTATCTTTTAATTTTGAATTAATAAATTCAATAGCATCCATTGTACCCATTGGAGCAATTATTCTTCTTAATACATTCATCTTTTGAAGATCATTTTTATCAAACAAAAGTTCTTCTCTTCTTGTTCCCGACTTTGTTATATCAATCGCAGGATAAATTCTTTTATCAGCAATCTTTCTGTCTAAAACAGTTTCACTATTACCTGTACCTTTAAATTCTTCAAAAATAACTTCATCCATTCTACTTCCCGTATCAATTAAAGCTGTAGAAATAATGGTTAATGAGCCACCTTCTTCGATGTTTCTTGCGGCACCAAAAAATCTTTTNGGTCTNTGAAGTGCATTCGCATCTACACCTCCTGTTAAGACTTTTCCTGAACTAGGTATTACAGCGTTATAAGCTCTCCCCAATCTTGTTATCGAATCTAATAAAATTACAACGTCTTTTTTGTGTTCTGTTAATCTTTTAGCCTTTTCTATAACCATTTCAGCAACAGCAACGTGTCTTTGTGCAGGCTCATCAAAAGTAGAGCTAATTACTTCACCTTTTACAGTTCTCTGCATGTCTGTAACTTCCTCTGGACGTTCGTCTATTAATAAAACTATCAAATAACACTCTGGATAATTTTTAGCTATTGAGTTTGCAATACTTTGCAAAATCATGGTCTTTCCAGCTTTTGGTGGTGAAATAATTATTGATCTTTGCCCTTTTCCAATTGGGCTAACTAAATCAATTAATCTTGGAGTAAGATCTGGTTTTTTTTCTACCTTAGTTGTTTCGATTTCCATTACCAATTGCTTGTCTGGATATAATGGCGTTAAGTTATCAAATGCAATTTTATGTCTTGCCTTTTCTGGCTCCTCAAAATTTATTTTACTAACTTGTAATAATGCAAAATATCTCTCACCTTCTTTAGGGGCTCTCACTGGTCCCTCAACAGTATCTCCAGTTCTTAAACCAAATTTTCTAATCTGACTTGGACTTACATATATGTCATCTGGGCCTGGAAGATAATTAGATTCCATTGCTCTAAGAAAACCAAAGCCATCTTGAAGTAGCTGCAAAACACCTACACCAGTGATTTCTTCTTTTTCTGCAACTTTTTTAAGTATAGCAAAAAGAATTTCTTGTTTTCTTAATGTGCTAGCATTTTCAATTCCAAGCTCTTCTGCTTGAGTAATAAGCTGTTCTGATGATTTAAGTTTTAGTTCTTGTATGTTCATGATTAGTTTTTTGATAAGGACTTATCAATATTTGTAATATATATACTGATTATATTATTTCAACCCTAGATTGGCTTGAAAATAGCCAAAAATACAACAATAATTAAAATTACGGTTGGAATTTCATTAATAATTCTAAAGAATTTAGCAGATCTTGTGTTAGTAGAATTTTTTATGCTAACAAGACATTTACCTAAAAAGTCATTATAGGCTGATAGTAAAACTATCAAAACGATCTTTATTTGAAACCACAGCTGTAAAAAAATTTCTATTCCATTTAAATAAATCAAAACCAATCCAAACACCCAAGTAAATATCATTGCGGGACGCATAATATAAAAGAATAATTTTCTCTCCATTACTTCAAATATGTCAGTAGCTTCTTTTTTTTCTTTATTCTCGACATGATAAACAAAAATTCTTGGTAAATACAAAAGACCAGCCATCCAGGAAACAACTGCAATCAAATGTAAAGATTTAAATAGCAAATATGTATTCATTAATTAAAGATTGTTTTCAATTAAAGACTTTATCAAAAATATATGATCGTCATTGTCATTTAAGCATGGAACCATATCAAAATTTGATCCTCCAGCATTTATAAAGCTTTCTTTTCCTTGAATTAATATCTCTTCTAATGTTTCTACACAGTCAGATGAAAAACCTGGACAAATTGTTAGAACATTCTTAGTTCCCTCTCTGGGTAAATTTTCTAGAGTTTTATCAGTATATGGTTGCAACCATTCTTGTGGACCAAATCTTGACTGAAAAGTAGTCTTAATTTTTATAGAATTAAATTTTTCTGAAATAAGTCTCGTTGTTTTATGACAATAGCAATGATAAGGGTCTCCTTTATCAAAATATTTTTTTGGTATCCCGTGGTATGAGGCTATGATTAGATCTGGCTTCCAGTTAATTTCATTAATTTTTTTATTAATCGAATTAACTAGTGCATCGATGTATAGTGGATTAGATTCATAATGTGGTATTATTTTTAGAGAAGGTTGCCATCTCATTTTCATTAGTGTTCTATAAACTTCATCACAAACTGTTGCTGTAGTTGCTGCTGCATATTGAGGATAAAGAGGCAAAATTACTAAATTTTCACATCCCATCTCATGTAATTTATGTATCTTCTTTTTAATACTTGGATTTCCATACCTCATCGCAAAATCTAAAATAATATTTTCTTTTTGTAATGACTGAGAGGTTTTTTCACTTTGTTTTTTTGTATAATAAAGAAGTGGAGACATGTTTTCATTTTTCATCCAAATTTCTTTATAAGCCTTAGCGGTTTTTGAAGGTCTAAAAGTTAGAATAAATAAATTTAAAATTATTTGCCAAATTATAGGATTTACTTCGATCACCCTTCTATCTGACAAAAATTCTTTTAAATATTTCCTAATATCAAACCAATTTGTTGAATCTGGCGTGCCCAAATTGATTATGAGCACCCCTGTTTTTCCATAATTTACTGGTGGATGATTTTTATCCATAGTTTAATTGTTTTTTACTATTTTAATTAAATTTTCGACCATTTCTGGATTGGTTTCCGGAAGAATACCATGTCCTAAATTAAATATATATGGATGATCTTTAAAAATTTCTAAATACTTACTTGTTTCTTTTTTCAAAGTGTCATAATCAGTTAATAAAACCTTAGGATCTAGACCTCCCTGTATGGGAATTTTAATATCTTTTAGTATTTTCTTTGGATCAACATTATAATCAATGCTTATTGCATCAGGTTTTACAATTTCACAAAATTCTTTGTAGTTTTTAATTTCTCTTGGAAAGCATATTACTGGTACTTTTAAAGATTTAACATAATCTACTAAATTCAAAGTAGGAGTGTAAATATAATTTGGAAGATCTTTTTCTTCTAATAAACCAGCCCAGCTATCAAAAATTTGAATAACGTTTGCTCCATTATCTATTTGATTTTTAATATGAACTTTTAAAAATTTTTCTANAAGTAATAAAATTCTATTTATTAAAAATTCATCTTTAAAAAAATTTTTATTCAAATCTTTTTTTGGAGATTTTAAATTAACCATATAAACTAGAAGAGTCCAAGGTGCTCCGACAAATCCAATAGTATTTTTATTTTTTACAATTGAGTCAGAGCTTACTTTTTTAATTGCTTTATAAACAGGATATATTTTTTGAACAAAATCTATCTCATCCAACTTAGCTATCTTTTTTAAATCTAGATTTTCTAACTTGGGACCAAAATTTTTCTCAAATTTTACTTTTTGACCTAGGCCGTAAGGTAACATTAAAATATCTGAAAAGATTATTGCAGCGTCAATATCAAATCTTTTCAATGGTTGTAATGTTATCTCAGCTGATAAGTTATCATTTAAACATAAATTAATAAAATCAGGATTTTTTTTCCTTATTTCTCTAAATTCTGGTAAATATCGACCTGCCTGTCTCATTATCCATAAAGGATTAAATGAGGTGTCTTTGTTAATAATTACTTTGTTTAAAGGTTTCATATAAAAGTCTTATAAATTATTGTAGTATTATTATATCTTGTGAATAAAGAAGATTATTTTTTATAAACATTATACTCACAATTTACTAACAAGTTTGATGATTAAAATTGTTTAAAATGAAGCTTTTTTGATTATTTCAATTTTTGTGGATTGTTTTAGCTTATTTATTATTATTGTTAATAAAAGTCAGGTTTTACAGATGTTATTGGAGAAATTTAAAATTGTATAATTTAATCAAAATAATACACGTTTATTAACAATTTATTTATGAGTAATACATATCAAATTTATTTAATTTCTGACTCAACTGGAGAAACTCTAGATAGAATATTTTTAGCTCTTAAAGCACAATTTTTAAATATAGAATATAAAGTTCATTCTTATTCATTTACAAGAACGGAAAATCAGATTTTAAAAATTTTAAAAGATGCACAAGAAAATAAAAATTCAATAATTTTATATACCATTGTTGACAATAACCTTGCTAAATACTTGGCCAATGAAAGTGAAAAAAAGAAGATACCTTGTTTTGGAGTATTGGGTAATTTAATTTTAAATTTTTCTAAAATTTTAAATCAAAAAGCTTCTCATGAACCAAGCGGACAACACGTTTTAAATGATGAATACTACGATAGAATTGAAGCAATTCAATTTACCATGAATCACGATGATGGTAATTTAATAAGCGAAGTTGAGAAATCTGATATTATTCTAGTCGGAGTTAGTAGAACTAGTAAAACACCAACATCTATTTATCTTGCTAACAAGGGCTTCAAAACTTCAAATATTCCTTTGGTAAATGAAAATTCTTTACCAGAAAAACTAAAACAAAACCCTCATATAACTTGCGTTGTTGGGTTAAGCACAGAGCCCGAGAGGCTCGCAGACTTAAGAAAAAATAGAATGAATTCATTAAAAGAAACTGAAAGTATAAATTATACTAATCTAGAGAGTATAAAAAAAGAAGTTCTTCATGCAAAGAAAACTTTTCAAAAATATAAATGGCCACTAATAGATGTAACAAGAAAATCTGTTGAGGAAACTGCTGCTTCTATAATTAAAATACACGAAATATACTNAAACAATGCTAAATAAAATTATNCTAGCNTCTAAAAGNAAAGTTAGAAAAGATATTTTAGATAAAAATAATNTACAAAGTATTGTGGAACCNTCAAANGTTGATGAAGATATTGTAAAATTATCTTTANTTAANGAAAATGCTAGTCCAGAAATAATTTCAAAAAATNTAGCTGAGTTAAAAGCAAACAAAGTTAGTNTCAAAAAGCAGGACAAAATAGTCCTTGGTGCAGATAGTGTTATCGATTTAAATGGAGAGTTAATTTCAAAACCTGAAAGCAGAGAAGAAGCAATGAGAATTTTAAGAAAACTTAACGGAAAACCACACTTTTTAATAAGTTCTGTTTGTATCTCAAAAAATGGCTCAATGATTTGGAACCATACTGACAAAGCAACACTAACAATGAAAAACTTTACAGAAACAGAATTAGCAGAATATTTGTCTAAGATATCGGATGAAAATCTTTACGCTTACAANGTCTATCAAATCGAGGGGGAAGGTAGAAATTTATTTAGCAGTATAGATGGAGATGAAGATACAATAATGGGTTTACCTATAAAAAAAATCAAAGAATATTTAAATTTACAAAAATGAAAAAATANTTTGTAATTGGAAACCCNATTANTCATTCNTTGTCTCCAAAANTACANAACCATTGGTTAGAACAAAATAATATTAATGCAGTTTATGAAAAAATTAAACTTGAAGAAAATGAAATTGAAAATTTTATTCATAAAATTAAAAATCAAGAAATTAACGGTTGTAATGTTACTGTTCCGTTTAAAAAAACAGTGATACCTTTTTTAGACAAGTTAAGTTTGGAAGCAGAACAGGCACAGTCAGTAAATACAATCTGTTTTAATAATGGCGACCTCGTTGGTCACAATACAGATATAAGTGGTTTTCAGAAAGCTATAAATAGTTTGAACTACGAGATTAAAGATAAAAAAATTTTAATTTTAGGAGCTGGTGGAGTAGTTCCATCATTAATTGTTGCTTTAAATAAATTGAAGGCTTCAGAAATAACTATAAGCAACAGAACTAGTAAAAAAGCTGAAGATTTAAAAATTCAATTTAACAAAATTAATACTGTAAGTTGGGGTGAGGTGCCTAATTTCGATATGATTATAAATGCAACTAGTTTAGGTTTAAATAATGAGACCATCGATCTAAACACTTCTAATATTGGTAAAGGCAAGTTTTTTTATGACGTTATTTATAATCCTAATGAAACCAATTTTTTAAAATTAGGAAAAAAATTAGGAAACCAAATAGAAAATGGTAAATTAATGTTTGTTTATCAGGCGTTCGAAGCGTTTAGATTGTGGCATGGTGTTGAGCCAAATGTAAGTGAAAAAATATTAAAATTACTGGATCATGATTAGAATAGGTATAATTGGTGATATTGGTTCTGGAAAAACTTTTGTAGCAAATAATTTTGGATATCCAGTATTTAGTGCAGATCTTGAAGTAGCAAAAATTTATGAAAAAGATAAAAAAGTTTTTTTAAAATTAAAAAATAAATTACCAAAATATATAACTAAATTTCCAATAAATAAAAACGAAATCACAAATGCAATTTTAAATAATCAAAATAATTTAAATAAAATAATAAAGATTGTACATAAAGAAATAAGAAAAAAACTAAATGTTTTTTTAAAGAAAAATAAAAATAAAAAAATTGTAATTTTAGATATTCCATTACTAATTGAAAATAAACTTTTTAATAAAAAAGATTTATTAGTTTTTGTTGACTCTCAAAAAAAAGATATTGATAAAAGAATTAAAAAAAGACCAAAGTTTAATTCAAAACTTTTTAGAATTTTTAAAAAAATTCAGTTTAGCCCAAGTTACAAAAAGAAAAAATCTCATTTTATAATTAAAAATACATTTACAAAAAAACCTGTTAAAAATGAAATAATAAAAATTATAAATAAAATTTTATAAATGAAAGAAATTGTTTTAGATACAGAAACAACTGGAATATCAATTAAAGATGGTCATAGAATAGTTGAAATAGGATGTATCGAATTAGATGATTTGGTACCTGTAAATAAGTTTCACACATATTTAAACCCTGAAAGAAAAGTTTCTGAAAAGGCATTTAAGGTACACGGTTATTCTGATAAGTTTTTATCAAAACAAAAAAAATTTTCTGAAATAGTAAATGATTTTTTAAATTTTATTGAAGGTAAAAGTTTAATTATTCATAATGCAGAATTTGATATTGCTCATCTAAATAATGAGCTTTCGTTAATAGGAGAAAGCAAAATTAGCAATAAAATAATTGATACTCTTGAATTAGCTAGATCTAAATTTCCAGGGGCTTCATCAAGCCTAGACGCATTGTGCAAAAGGTATAGAATTGATAATTCTAGAAGAGTTCAACACACGGCATTAATTGACTGTGATCTTTTAGCAAAGGTTTATATAAATTTAATTGATCAAAAAGAGCCCACTCTTAACTTTAAAAATGAACAAATTTCTGAATTAAATAAATTAAATTCAAAAATTTCATACTATAAAAAAATTATTACTCCGTCAAAAGACGAGGTATCTAAGCATAAAGAATATTTGAAAAATTATTTAAAAAAAAATTATTATTAATTAAATCTTTGCATGTAAAGATTTTCAAAATCTATTTTTTTTTCAAATTTAATATCAGGATAACCGGAATTATGTAACATGTTTAAAAAAGATTTTTCAAGTTCAGGGTATATTTTTATCTGTGCATCACACAAAATTATTTTCTCTAATTCTTTTTTTTCACTGACAGTGTCATCTATTTTTAAAATTGTTGCATAGTTCATTTCGAAATGAGATTTGTGTTTTGTTTCATTTTTGTCTTCAAATTTTAAAATGGTGTTTACTTCAACCATTTTATTTTTTAAAGGTTTTGATTTAATATCAATATTAAGCTGATACTTTAAAATATTGTCTCTTACATATATGTATGTTTCAGCGTCTCTTGTTTCGCTCGACATATCCTTAATGTATTTTCCTAAAATTTTAAATTTATCTGTCATCTTTTTCGTCTAAATCTTCGTATTCACCATCAATAAAATTATTTTTNCTGGTATTTACAGTATTAAATTTTTTAAACAAACCATTAAATATAAATTTTCTAGTAAATGGGAAAATTAACAAAAAGCCTAATAGGTCAGTAGCAAATCCAGGAATTATTAATAAGACTGCTGCAAAAGCAATAGCTGCACCAGATAACATTTCATAAGTAGGAGTTTCGTTACGTTTTAATTGGTTGAAACCAGATCTGAGGGTATTTAGGCCTTCATATTTTGCATAATATATCCCTAATATAGCTGTGATAAAAATTAGAAATATTGTTGTTATTGCTCCTATTTCAGATCCTATCTTTATTAAAAGATATATTTCAATTACCGGAACGAAGATAATTGTTAAAAATATTGGGTTCATTTGTCTTTAATCTAAATTGCCAGTTGAAATTAATCAACAGAGTAATTACTATCAACACATGAATTACAGTTTTGAGTATATCGATATAATTTTGCTAGCAATGATAGCAGGATTCATTTTTTTAAGACTTAGGGGGATATTAGGTAAAAAGACTGGATTTGAGGGCAAAGCACCTGAACAATTTAAAGAAGTATTAAAAAACATAAAAATTGATCCACAAAAGAAGTCCAACAATATTTTTGACGAACAGGCTCAGAAAGAATTTATCAAAGGTGCTAAAATAGCTTATGAAACTATAATTACTGATTTTAGTGATAATGATAATAAAATTACTAATAGCAAGCCCTTACTTGATAATGAAGTATATAAACAGTTTAGCGAAGCACTAAAAGAAAGAGACAGCAGGGGCCACTATGCTGAAATCACTTTTATTGGTGTTAATAAAGCAGAGATAAAAGAGCATAAAAAATCAGGCAATATTTTGAATGTTACAGTAAATTTTATTGGAGAAGTAATTACTTGTATCAGGGATAAAGATAAAAAAATTATTTCTGGTGATCCAGAAAAAATTAAAAAAATTTATGATACTTGGGTTTTTTCACGTGACACAACCTCACAAAATCCAAATTGGCAATTAGTTAGTATTTTAACATAATTGAACGACAAAATTTCAAATAAAGATAAAATTGATTGGGAAAATTTTCTTAGAAGCAAAGAAAAATTAATTGATAAAGATTATAAAGAAAAAAAAAATAAAGTTTTTTCAACCCGATCAATTGACCTACATGGATATACTTTAGAAGAAGCTAACAGGACTATAGAAAAATTTATTAACAAATGCTTTGCTGAACAAGTTAACAAGTTAATTGTTGTTACAGGAAAAGGTATTCATTCTAATAATAAAAAAAATCCTTATGTCTCTAAAGATTTGAGTATTTTAAAATATTCTGTTCCAGAATTTATTTCAAATAATAAAAAATTGAACGAAATGATTAATGATATTCAGGATGCTAAATTAGAGGATGGAGGTAGCGGAGCGTTTTATATATATTTAAAAAAAAATAAAAAAAAATGATTATTTGGCTAGCTTCTTACCCTAAGAGTGGGAACACATTGTTGAGATCGATATTATCAACATATTTTTATTCTCAAGATGGAGTTTTACAATTTGAAAATTTAAATAAAATATCTCAATTTCCGCAAACTCATCATTTTTTACCTCTTGGAATTAATATCGAAAATGACAAAGAGGTTTTTAAAAATTTTATAAATGCTCAAAATTTAATAAATGAAGAAAAAGGAAAGTTAAAATTTTTTAAAACTCATAGTTCATTATGCAAAATACATGACTGTAACTTTACAGATTTAAAAAATACACTTGGTGCAATTTATATTGTTCGAGATCCAAGAAATGTTGTCACTTCTTTTGCTAATCATTATAGTTTAAACATCGATGAAGCTACTGAAACAATTTTAGATGAAAGTAGATTTATGGAAAAAACATTTAAAAATTGTAAAGTTTTTTTAGGATCTTGGAGCTCTAATTATAATTCTTGGAAAAATCTTCAAAAACCAAAAAAATATTTATTGATCAAGTATGAGGATTTAATAACTAAAAAGAAAAGTGTCATTCTTAAAACTTTTAAATTTTTTGAGACATTAGGTTTTAAATCAGAAATTGACATGATTAAGCTTAATAAAGCAATAAAAACCACAGATTTTGACAACATGAAAACTAAAGAAGAAAAAGAAACATTTCAAGAAGCTTTAATTGATGACAAAACTGGTAAAAGAAAAATTTTTTTTAATCTAGGACCCAAGAATGATTGGAGAAGATATTTAGACGAGAAAAATAAAGAGAAAATTGAAACTAATTTTTATAATGAAATGAGAGAATTAGAATACTTATAATTTGANTNTTAAAGAATAAATTTTGAAAGATCAGTATCTTTAACTAAGTTATCAAGATTTTTATTAATATATTCCTTATCAATTACAATTTTTTCTCCAGCTCGATCAGTTGCTGTAAAACTTATATCATCTAATATTTTTTCAATTATTGTGTGTAGCCTTCTTGCACCAATATTTTCTACTGTTGTATTTACTTCAGAGGCTATATTTGCGATTGCATCTATCCCATCATCTAAGAATTCAAGATCAACATTTTCGGTTTTTAACAAAGCTATATATTGTTTGATTAAACTAAAGTCCGGCTCCCTGAGTATTCTTTTAAAATCATCACTAGTTAAAGCTTCTAGTTCTACTCTTATTGGTAATCTTCCTTGTAATTCTGGAAGTAAATCAGATGGTTTTGCAAGTTGAAATGCACCAGAAGCAATAAATAAAATGTGATCTGTTTTAATTGGACCATGTTTTGTATTAACTGTTGTTCCTTCTATTAAAGGTAGCAAGTCTCTTTGAACACCTTCTCTTGATACATCGCCTCCGACTCTATCGGTTCTTGCAGAAATTTTATCTATTTCATCTAGGAAAACTATTCCATTGTTTTCAGTTGATAGTTTGGCAGCTTTAACAATTTTATCTTGCTCAATTAGTTTGTCNGATTCATCATTAATTAAAATTTCATGAGACTCTTTAACTGTCATTTTTTTCTTTTTTTCTTTGTTACCCATAGATTTACCAATCATTTCACCAATGTTTATCATTCCAACATTGGCACCTGGCATACCTGGGATCTCAAAAGACGCACCGTTTGAGCCTGTATCACTTACAGCGATTTCTATTTCATTGTCATCTAAATCACCATTTCTTAGTCTTTTTCTAAAACTTTCTCGCGTTGCAAGGCTTGCTTTTTTTCCCACCAAAGCATCTAGTACTTTTTCCTCAGCTGCTTTTTGGGCTTGCGCAAAAACTTCTTTTCTTTTTTTTACTTTTTCCATCGCAATTGCAATCTCAATTAAGTCTCTAACAATTTGCTCAACGTCTCTCCCAACGTATCCGACTTCTGTAAATCTTGTTGCTTCAACTTTAACAAAAGGAGCTTCTGCTAATTTTGAAAGCCTTCTGGAAATTTCTGTTTTTCCAACTCCTGTTGGTCCAATCATTAGAATATTTTTTGGCAAAACNTCATTTTTCATTTCTCCTTTTAAAGCCTGTCTTCTCCATCTATTTCTTAATGCAACAGCAACAGCTTTTTTGGCTTTGTTTTGCCCAACTACAAAACGATCTAATTCTGAAACGATTTCTCTTGGAGAAAGAGCACTTACTAAAGAAGAATCTTCTTTTTGAGTTTTTTCTTTTGGGTGTAAAGGTGTAACGTTTGAATTATCCATTATATTTTTTCAATTTTAACATTTTCATTTGTAAATACACAAATATCAGCTGCAACTTTAATTGCCTTTTTTGCAACTTCCTCTGCAGATAAATCACCTTCCATTAAAACTTTTCCTGCTGCTAAGGCATAATTTCCACCAGAACCTATTCCTATTACATCACCTTCAGGCTCTAGAACATCTCCAGTTCCAGAAATAATATAACTATTTTCTTTATCACCTACAGCCATCAAAGCCTCTAATCTTCTTAAATATTTATCTGTTCTCCAATCTTTAGCTAGTTCAACAGCAGCTCT
>FUFK010048835.1_pt1 | contig 13312 bp, 13 predicted proteins | sample 1021851 | NCBI WGS metagenome assembly FUFK01 (sample SAMEA51879418, study PRJEB19060) | metagenome | reverse complement strand
CCTAAGTATTGTATTCGGTTAAGATGGTTTTCTATTGGTATAAGTTTCTTGGGTTGAGTAGCTGTTTTTTCACCAGTTACTGTATCTGCATAAGTGAGTAGGCCATGTATCTTTTTGGCCCCACTAAAGATTTTGCTAAAATGTTCAATTGTTTTAGGCTGTATTTTTATTTCCATTAGTCTGTTCTCCTGTAATACTCTCACTCAGACCTTTGGTAATTAAATGTTCTACAGTTTTTGCATTAGATAATTTTTTACCTTTAACAAGAGAAACAGAAAGTTTTTTTAACTTTTCCATTGTCTTATATCTTAGTGAGATAGATTTATAGTTATGTGGGCACGTCATAATATCTTCCCCTTTGTTATTCTTTCTATTTCTTTCTGGTTAATGTTTTTGATAGGCATTAGTTATCTCTCCTATCAATTGTTGCACTCCATAATTGTCTACCGAGTGACTTATTCTCAATTTGAAGTTTTTCTATTTTCGCTTCAAGTTGTAGAATTTTTTCATTATTTGCTACAAGTAGATTGGTTTGTTTATCTACTATTCTAGTATATTCACGTAAGTTCTCTAACGTGTCATAAAATAGGTTTGTTAAATCGTCTTTATTAAGATTCACTTTTAGCCCCAAGTATTCCTGCGATACCACTGGTTTCTCTACGAGCTTTCTCAAGTCTTTGGTCTTCAACCATCTTATTGAAGTTTTTCTCTAGCTCTATGTCTCTTGCTGATCTCTCAGGCTTCCTGAGTAGATTAAGGTCAACACTAGGTATAGCATTGTTTAATTTAAATTCTGGTATTTTTGATTTTTGTTTAACTTGGTTCAAAATATATTTTCTAACTTTTCTATCTCCTGCAGCATTTTGGTATTTCATNTTATCNANNTTCTTTTTTAGATAATCCATNTGTTGCGGANTAGCNTGAGTAGGATAGGGCGTNNCNGCTNTNTTTAACTTCTGTACTGTTGGACTGTAAGGCTCATAAACTTCGTTATGTTTCCTTGCTGTTATTGCATCTTTAAAACCGATAGTTTTATCTTTATTGGTGAATAGTCCTGTTGAGCTATCGTATTTGACCATTACAGCTTCTGGATCAATAAGGCCATTATCTAACATAGTTTTAGTAGAAATTAATGGTGGGTGTTTTTTATCAAAGGCAATATTTTCTTCTGTCTTTTTNATTAATTGGTTTAGTGATGANGTATCAACTGTCTGTCTTTTAACTAATTCATTGACTGACAGATTAGGATTTTTTCTTAAATCTTTTTGCATGGCTAAAGATCTCGGAGAGGGGCCACCTGCAAGTGCTTTATCTAAGGTTTTCTTATCGTACATTATGGTTTTCTTAAGTTTGCTTTGTAGGAACTTATAAGACCACCATCTGCTTTAAATGGCATTCCCTTNAGATCCATATTTTTAAAATACATTTTTACACCTTTGATTAACTCTTTGATTGACTTAGCGTCTCTTCCGTTTTCACTTCGGAATATAGCTTTCATTGTAGGTACATCTAAACCTGAGAAATCTACAGGGCCACCATCTGCAAAACCTGAGAGTTCTCTAAGTTCACTTATAGGAACTTCTTTTACATATTGTTCTAGTGTTCCTTTATATCCTTTTCTAACTGCTTTATCGTGGGCCTCTTTAAATCTATTCATAAGCTCAAGATCAATATTTTCTAATGGGTCATCTAATTGTGCTAACTGCATAAGACCTTTTTTATCCATTTGATCTTTTCTACTTTCCACTTGTTGTTTTTTGCTCATCTTTTTTCTCCTTATTGTCGTTAATTATTGTTCCATTTTCATTTACCCTTACAGGTTTCCCATAGAACATTTTGATAAAGTCATTACCTATTTTAAAGATGGTTCGACCTGAAAAGTCATAGCCATGTATATATTTAGTGGGCAACATGATTAGGCAATATCCTCAACAACTGGTTCAACTTCTGTAAACCCTTGAGTTCCCATAGAGCCCTCTACAAGTTTCTTAACCTGAACACCCATCATACGTAAGGTGCAACCTAGGCCAGTTCCTGCAACGTAATATCCAACAGGCTTATAGTTCACTCTAAGAATTGACTCACTCCAAATAGTCTTGTCTGCAGGTAATGGGTTCTTCTTATGGTCAACAATAGTTGGTTTAAATTTAGTCTTAAAATGAAACTGAACATTACCATCATCTAATATTTGATATGGCTTAGGTGCTCTTTTGAACTGATCTGTTTTATTAGGCTGTTTCTTGTTCTCAAGCATCAACTGCTCAGTAATTATATTGTCGATAGTCTTAATATCTTCCTGTGCTTCTGCGGCAGGTACAATTAGTTTGACCTGATAAATACCCTCAGAATTAAATTGAGTATCAGGTGTATTAAGATGGGGATATTTAGCTACCCCAAATGCACTAGTTTTAATGTTTGACATTTTTTTCTCCTTTTATTTGATTAATGTCTGACTTGAGTTTGTCTTGTTCAACTTTCTCATAGTCATATTTATATTCTTTATTAATTTTGTTTTCGTGTAACCATTTTAAAAAGGTGACAGGTTCCCACTGATTTTCTCTAACTCCATCAAGTCGGAACATTCCCATCTCTTTCACGTGATTGCCTTGGTCGATCCATTCTTTCATGTAACGCTTTAACGTACTTTCAGAAAGTGACCCAAACAGTTCAATAAGCTGTGACTGAGATAAAAAAGGTTTATCGAATTTATAAATTAATAAAGTGTCCATATAGAACACTATATATTAGCTGAATTCGTAAAGTCAACGAGTATTCGTCAAGTTTACGATTATTTTATTTTATCAATAATATGCTGAGGAATGAGCTTATTAGTTCCCTCATACTTAAAATTACCCTCTTTGAAGTATATTTGTTGCCTCGGTTCCGCAATCAATTGAGCTAACTTTTTAACTTCATTTGCATGGTCAAAAATAGGCTTTTGTCTAGGTAGGGCTAAAACTCGTCTAGGGTAGGCGTCCCATAATCTTTTGTACCTCTTAGTTGATACTACCTCTCTAACTGTATCTATCTTAGGCTTTAAAAATAGATCCTTATTCTCCTTAACTCTCTCCCATATGTAGAGTGTAAATCTGGTCATCTTCCAGTGAAATCTATGTCCAGTAGATTTGGTATCAAGAGCTCTTTCGATTATCCCTTGGGCAACTTTAGGTTCAATCTTTTGTGACTTTAGGAAGTTAACTAGTTCTCTATAATCTTTCTCTTTGTCAGCCATAAGGTCTTATTCGTTGATTTATCGAGTATTGTCAACTCTTGTTAAATTTATATACCTTAGCGAACTCCTTAGCGTATTCCTTTTTATCCTCAATATCTGATTTATCGTAAAATGTATTAGGTGTCTTTTCTGACTTCCAACCACCAACTGTAACCATTTTATCTGCACCGATACTACGTTTACCAATTGTATAACCAGATTTTCTAAATGATTTTTTTGCACCATCTATACCTGTGAGCTTCTTTAAGTCTTTCCAGATACTGCCTAAGAATTTAATCCTCGTATCGTCATCTTTACAATATTCAACATCTGCAAGTTTAACTGAGCTTACTCTAGGATTAGGGAATAACCATTTAACTAATTGTAGTTTTCTGTGCTCAGGTTTTGCCAATTGGTAATCTAAGCTATCTAATACAGACCTTATATTATCTGTGATTATTATATGCTCAGGCTCAAACGATGTCTTGTTTTTGTGTACATGATGGGGCAGGGTTATCACTTCTTTATTATGTTCTCCATTGTAGTGATAAAGCATATCTCTATGTATTTTTAGTGTTTCAGTTTCACGTCTCATTGAATAAAGAATAAACATTACAGCTTCTGCTCTAAATGGGTGTTTGTCTCTAAGTTGCATACAGCCATCTGCAAGTTTCTCTATTTGATCTAGCTTAAAGTAAACATCGTTATATTTGGTTACATAAGCTGTCTTTTTACCTTTGGTAATTTCAACTCCATTGTTATTAATCCTAGTAGGATCTAACATATCACCACTTATTAAATTTAGTTTATTAGCGGCCCTGTATAAGTATTGTAATGCTTTAAGTTCATTCTGTCTGCCACCCATAGTTTTCTGTTTGTTACAGTAGTGTTGAACAGCTTTTACAGTTAACTTAGATATCTCTAGTCCACCAAGTTGGCTATCATANAGAGATCTATAAGTTTCATGAGTACAGCCTTTATATTCTGGGAATTTCTTAAATAACTTCTCAAATGTGTAACCATCTTTTAATGTTACAACACCACCATTTTCATTATTTGAAAAATTTAAATAATCTCTTCTCTCATTGTGTCCAAATAATCTTCTGGTGTATTCTTTAATCGATTGAGCATCTATATAACCCTCAACCTTTATTCTTGGGAAACCTGCTTCTGCAACACTTTCAATACATTCTCTAATTGTTAACTTCTGATCCTCTTCTATTATTTCTGGTGTTACAAGCTCATCATTAGGATTAGATATCCATTCACCAGATCTATCCTTATGTTTTTTGACAATATCATTTACGTAACTCTCAACTTCACTGATACCAGTTACACCTTTTTGAAACTGTCCACACTTATGATTAAAGGTTTTCTTTTTGAATTTACCATAGATAACAAATGTCTTACTTCCAGTATTTGTATTCCATCTGAGCTTCATTCCCTTAAGGTGCCCTGCGGCATCGAAAGTAAGGGTAGGTCTACCCTCAAGTTCTCTATGGGTCTTCTCTAGGTTCTCAATTGTCTTATCTGACCAAGTGATCTTGGGTAACTCTTGGGTAACTTTAGTCTTCTTTTGCTTAGTTGTGTCCATATAGTCTAAATATGCTATGAATAGAAAAAGCCAATTAATACTGGGTTTACAGAACCGAGTGGGGCCTTTTGGGTGTTGGGAAAATTAATATTGAGAGATTTGCAATCCTCTGCGTAACCATTCCGCCACGTTGCCTTAAACTCAATTTCGCCTTTCATAACAATGTTTTTATTAAATACAATAATTAAATTAGATCAATCACTGTTTAATTGTATCTTTGGGTAACCCTTGGGTAACTCAAGCTCTAATATGTCCATAGTGGTGCCANTTGAAACTGATTATNACTTTCTTAATATTTGACCNTATACACCTAAAATAGAATGACCTTTAGATTATATGACTACAAGATAGTAACACAGACAACCTTTTAGACACTGAAAAGTTTTTCATTTTGAAACTGGAATTTGAAACCTTTTTTTACTGCGGCAGGGTTTTTTTAAAAAAAGGGTCTAGGGAAGTTAAGCAAAAAAAATATTTTTCAAAAATTTTGAGTGACTGGCAACAGTTAAGAGTTATGGACACTTAGCGCAGGTCACCAGTCACTGTTAAATAACTTTTTACAGATTACAGGTAAAAAGAGTTATTACTAATGCAGGACCAATATAAATATTAATAGGATATTATGCGAACGCTTTTTATCCTTTAAATTTCATAAGGGCCTTTTTTATTTATTTTTCTCCCTCTATTTGTGGGCTCATATTTCAATCTATTAAGCTCACTCCCAGTCAACATATGTCCATATGCTTTCATTGAGTGCATTGAGTTAACCCTAGGTTTCACCTCAAGTTGATCTCTAAGCTGTTTCTGCCTCTCAGCTTTTACCATTTTTTCTACAGTCGGAACTAGCGCCAGTTCTTCTGGGGTTAATTTACCTCTCAATGCGATCATTTTTTTCATATGATTATGATTAGCAAAAGCCTGATTAGGATATCTGCCTTTTTTAACTGCCATCTCATGGCCACCTCTATTAACTTTAGACTTTACTGGGGACAAATGAACAGGGGACAAACCCTGCTTTTCACGCATCGTCTTGTACGATTTAAAAAAATATTTTCCATCTTTGAAAATATAGAGGTCTTTGTACTTACCTCTTTGCATGTCTTTTTTAACTGCTTCTCTTGATTTACCTATCTCTTTGGCAAATTCAGTTCTACTAATTGTGTATAAATGTTCGTCTGTTANCATAGACATTCGTACTTTTGTTCGATTGATTTGTACCCACTGTCCCCACAGTGTCTGCACCCAACATACGTTGAGAGGTCTGAGAGATAAAGTTTTAATTATCCTTTAGTTGACAATAGATCTCTCAATCTCTCAAACTCTCAGGTACATTTAAGAAACTTGTATTTAACTTTTAGTTTGTCTTTGGGGCCGCCAACTTAAGTATTATTTAGGCTCTGAGTATGTGAGTGTTGAGAGTAATTTTTGATATTCATGTTACCCAGTTAAGCAATTTTAAAAAAGCCTTGGTAAGACTCATTGATTTAAGAAATTCAAGTCTAACCCTAGGTAACATCGGGTAACATTAATCCTGCATATTGCCTATTTTATTAGATCAAAAAAATCATCTAAATCGATAACCACAAGCGGTTTTCTAGTGTTCATTTTCATAACAACAGCCGCCATCAATTTTGTGTTTTTCTGAGCCTGTAAATACCAGTCGTATATTGTCTTCATCTTCATCTGGTTCTTACACTCAAAGTTAACTCCAACTAGCTTTCTGGCTACTTTAGATAACTTCACATCAGGCCCAGTCTGTCCATGTTTAGCTGTTACTACATCAACTGGTTTTAGGTGAGGGAATGACTTTAATATTTTGTCCCTAACTAGGTTCTGTAATAGTGCTGATTTTCGTCTTTTAGAATGGGGTGTCATCGTCATTCTCTTTATTATGTTTNTCTAATAATTCTATAGGTGGTGACCAGTTGCGTCCGTAGCGTTTACCAGTGGCATATAGGTTATATAATTCAGTTTCTGATAGCTCTATATTGGGTTTCCAATCACGTTCTTTTAGATNAACCCATTTTTGTGCTTCGTTATGAAAAAATTTATCAGGTGTATCAGGATATTCCTCAAGATGAGTACAATATAGTCTCTTACGTTTACCATCAGGCCCTTTAGCCTGTTTAGTGAACTCACCATTAGGAAATTTTGTAGCTTTCTCTTTGATAAATATTTCAATATCCATTCTAGTGAAATAGGTGCCTTTGAACTCCTTAGCTCTTTTCATCACTATGTACATATCTACTGGGTGTGATAATCCAAAATATTTATAATCAATCTCAATCTCTTGGTTTTCTCCAGTTCCTCTNGTTTCCTNATAGTCACCAAAAGGGAACTCTCGGTTATCATAACGATCTGCAAGTATTGCTGTTATATCGTCTTTATTTTGCTCAATTAGATCTTCCTTATCTTTTGTAATTGGCGCATCTGTAAAGAACATTTCACGATTATATTTAACCTCATTCATTAGATGGTATTTAAATGCGGCAGGTTCTTTAATTGTTTCAAGTATAGCCCATTTATATTCTTCTTTCTCAAGCATGTGTTTCACTTCTGCTTTTGACTTCTTAAGATTGATTACAAAGGCTCTTCGGTCCTCATTTTCTATAAATAAAGGTGTTTCACTATTTGAGAATACAAAGAAGTTACACAANTTAGGAATTTCTATCTGNGGTTTGTTCTTAGGGTTTATATACAAGTTATCTTCTGTAATTAGATCTTTGAATTCATTGGATAACTCTTTTGTTTTAGCTGTATTCTTCTGCAGGATTACTTCATTAAGAAATATAAGTTGTTTACCCTCGATAATAGTTGAGTGTGTTCCCGTCATCTGTGAGAATTTTACATTTGGGGCCACATTCTTATAACCAAATAGAGCTTGGCATAGCTGTGCGAACAGTTTCTTACCTGCACCCTGTATTTTAGCGTGGATAATAACAAACCATTGAACCTTAAGACCACATTTTCCAGTTGCTTTATAATACTCAAATTCTTCTCGAGCATTCAACATAAAGGCCAATACCTGTTTAACAATTAACCAATTGTCTNCACCAAGTAACCAATTGTAATATTCATTAATTTTGNTTGTATCACCTTTAACTGCTTCAATGTTTGGTGGTTCATAGATATTTAAATACTTACCTGCAGGTAAACCTTTTACATCACCTGTCTGCAGGTCTATAACACCCTCTGGTAAACCTGCGTGAGTTAAATAGCCTTTAACTTTTGTCATTGCAGGATCTGCAAGTAGTTTATTTGATATACCTTTAGGCTCTTCGTGTTTCCACCAGTCATTCATTTGCTCTTTATCAAGCCAACATCTGGTTTCATTTTCGTAAAAATCTTTTCTAGTCTGAACATAGACATGATTATCAATGATGGCATTTGATATGGCGCCAAACCCNTTNNCGTCNTGAGCAGGNNNAACTCCACACATTTCTTTAATCCATTTGGTTTCACCATTAAGATAATACTGTACATCGTATGTATCTTTACATGCTGATTTTTCTACATGTCTTTTTTCTTTTATAAATTTATCGTAACTTAAAGGCTCTTTAAAATTTTCGTTAACTTCCTCTAGGGTTACATCACAGTTAAAATGTTTCTTATATAACTCAATATCAAATAGAGCTTTACTTCGACTACCTTGCTCACCTTTGCCAATCATTCCAACTGCCGCAACAACCATTCGATGGTTTCGATATTTATGTCTAAAGAAAAATTGATTTAATGATAAAGGCAATCCACCAGGTGAATAACAGACATCATGATCTGCACCATAAGGTAAAAATAACCATCTACCTGCACTATCACTAGTTGGTGGTGTAGGGCATGTTGCAATTTTATCAGGTGTATATCCTAGATCTTTCTCTATACGAGCTTCTAATTCTTTTGCACGTGTAGCGGCTTCTTCAACGTGCATAGGCTCATCTAAAAACTCTATAACTCTCCACTTCTTATTAAGTGTCATAAAACAGAAATAGTGAACACCTAATAACTTCCACACCTTTGTGCATATATCGTTAGGTTTTAATCTGATATCAATATCTACACCAATCCACTCGACCATAAGTGTCTCTTCGTCAACTGGGGATCTTCCTAAGTATTGTATTCGGTTAAGATGGTTTTCTATTGGTATAAGTTTCTTAGGTTGAGTAGCTGTTTTTTCACCAGTTACTGTGTCTGCATAAGTGAGTAGGCCATGTATTTTTTTGGCCCCACTAAAGATTTTGCTAAAATGTTGAATTGTTTTAGGCTGTATTTTTGTTTCCATTAGTCTGTTCTCCTGTAATACTCTCACTCAGACCTTTGGTAATTAAATGTTCTACAGTTTTTGCATTAGATAATTTTTTACCTTTAACAAGAGAAACAGAAAGTTTTTTTAACTTTTCCATTGTCTTATATCTTAGTGAGATAGATTTATAGTTATGTGGGCACGTCATAATATCTTCCCCTTTGTTATTCTTTCTATTTCTTTCTGGTTAATGTTTTTGATAGGCATTAGTTATCTCTCCTATCAATTGTTGCACTCCATAATTGTCTACCGAGTGACTTATTCTCAATTTGAAGTTTTTCTATTTTCGCTTCAAGTTGTAGAATTTTTTCATTATTTGCTACAAGTAGATTGGTTTGTTTATCTACTATTCTAGTATANTCACGTAAGTTCTCTAACGTGTCATAAAANAGGTTNGTTAAATCGTCTTTANTAAGATTCACTTTTAGCNCCAAGTATTCCTGCGATACCACTGGTTTCTCTACGAGCTTTCTCAAGTCTTTGGTCTTCAACCATCTTATTGAAGTTTCTCTCTAGCTCTATGTCTCTTGCTGATCTCTCAGGCTTCCTGAGTAGATTAAGGTCAACACTAGGTATAACATTGTTAATTTTAAATTCTGGTATTTTTGATTTTTGTTTAACTTGGTTCAAAATATATTTTCTAACTTTTCTATCTCCTGCAGCATTTTGGTATTTCATTTTATCTAAGTTCTTTTTTAGATAATCCATCTGTTGCGGACTAGCCTGAGTAGGGGTCACAGCTCTATTTAACTTCTGTACTGTTGGACTGTAAGGCTCATAAACTTCGTTATGNTTCCTTGCTGTTATTGCATCTTTAAAACCGATAGTTTTATCTTTATTGGTGAATAGTCCTGTTGAGCTATCGTATTTGACCATTACAGCTTCTGGATCAANAAGGCCATTATCTAACATAGTTTTAGTAGAAATTAATGGTGGGTGNTTTTTATCAAAGGCAATATTTTCTTCTGTCTTTTTNATTAANTGNTTNAGTGATGANGTATCAACTGTCTGTCTTTTNACTAATTCATTGACTGACAGATTAGGATTTTTTCTTAAATCTTTTTGCATGGCTAAAGATCTCGGAGAGGGGCCACCTGCAAGTGCTTTATCTAAGGTTTTCTTATCGTACATTATGGTTTTCTTAAGTTTGCTTTGTAGGAACTTATAAGACCACCATCTGCTTTAAATGGCATTCCCTTTAGATCCATATTTTTAAAATACATTTTTACACCTTTGATTAACTCTTTGATTGACTTAGCGTCTCTTCCGTTTTCACTTCGGAATATAGCTTTCATTGTAGGTANATCTAAACCTGAGAANTCTACAGGGCCNCCATCTGCANAACCTGNGAGATCTCTAAGTTCACTTATAGGAACTTCTTTTACANATTGTTCTAGTGTTCCTTTATATCCTTTTCTNACTGCTTTATCGTGGGCCTCTTTAAATCTATTCATAAGCTCAAGATCAATATTTTCTAATGGGTCATCTAATTGTGCTAACTGCATAAGACCTTTTTTATCCATTTGATCTTTTCTACTTTCCACTTGTTGTTTTTTGCTCATCTTTTTTCTCCTTATTGTCNTTAATTATTGTTCCATTTTCATTNACCCTTACAGGTTTCCCATAGAACATTTTGATAAAGTCATTACCTATTTTAAAGATGGTTCGACCTGAAAAGTCATAGCCATGTATATATTTAGTGGGCAACATGATTAGGCAATATCCTCAACAACTGGTTCAACTTCTGTAAACCCTTGAGTTCCCATAGAGCCCTCTACAAGTTTCTTAACCTGAACACCCATCATACGTAAGGTGCAACCTAGGCCAGTTCCTGCAACGTAATATCCAACAGGCTTATAGTTCACTCTAAGAATTGACTCACTCCAAATAGTCTTGTCTGCAGGTAATGGGTTCTTCTTATGGTCAACAATAGTTGGTTTAAATTTAGTCTTAAAATGAAACTGAACATTACCATCATCTAATATTTGATATGGCTTAGGTGCTCTTTTGAACTGATCTGTTTTATTAGGCTGTTTCTTGTTCTCAAGCATCAACTGCTCAGTAATTATATTGTCGATAGTCTTAATATCTTCCTGTGCTTCTGCGGCAGGTACAATTAGTTTGACCTGATAAATACCCTCAGAATTAAATTGAGTATCAGGTGTATTAAGATGGGGATATTTAGCTACCCCAAATGCACTAGTTTTAATGTTTGACATTTTTTTCTCCTTTTATTTGATTAATGTCTGACTTGAGTTTGTCTTGTTCAACTTTCTCATAGTCATATTTATATTCTTTATTAATTTTGTTTTCGTGTAACCATTTTAAAAAGGTGACAGGTTCCCACTGATTTTCTCTAACTCCATCAAGTCGGAACATTCCCATCTCTTTCACGTGATTGCCTTGGTCGATCCATTCTTTCATGTAACGCTTTAACGTACTTTCAGAAAGTGACCCAAACAGTTCAATAAGCTGTGACTGAGATAAAAAAGGTTTATCGAATTTATAAATTAATAAAGTGTCCATATAGAACACTATATATTAGCTGAATTCGTAAAGTCAACGAGTATTCGTCAAGTTTACGATTATTTTATTTTATCAATAATATGCTGAGGAATGAGCTTATTNGTTCCCTCATACTTAAAATTACCCTCTTTGAAGTATATTTGTTGCCTCGGTTCCGCAATCAATTGAGCTAACTTTTTAACTTCATTTGCATGGTCAAAAATAGGCTTTTGTCTAGGTAGGGCTAAAACTCGTCTAGGGTAGGCGTCCCATAATCTTTTGTACCTCTTAGTTGATACTACCTCTCTAACTGTATCTATCTTAGGCTTTAAAAATAGATCCTTATTCTCCTTAACTCTCTCCCATATGTAGAGTGTAAATCTGGTCATCTTCCAGTGAAATCTATGTCCAGTAGATTTGGTATCAAGAGCTCTTTCGATTATCCCTTGGGCAACTTTAGGTTCAATCTTTTGTGACTTTAGGAAGTTAACTAGTTCTCTATAATCTTTCTCTTTGTCAGCCATAAGGTCTTATTCGTTGATTTATCGAGTATTGTCAACTCTTGTTAAATTTATATACCTTAGCGAACTCCTTAGCGTATTCCTTTTTATCCTCAATATCTGATTTATCGTAAAATGTATTAGGTGTCTTTTCTGACTTCCAACCACCAACTGTAACCATTTTATCTGCACCGATACTACGTTTACCAATTGTATAACCAGATTTTCTAAATGATTTTTTTGCACCATCTATACCTGTGAGCTTCTTTAAGTCTTTCCAGATACTGCCTAAGAATTTAATCCTCGTATCGTCACCTTTACAATGCTCAACATCTGCAAGTTTAACTGAGCTTACTCTAGGATTAGGGAATAGCCATTTAACTAATTGTAGTTTTCTGTGCTCAGGTTTTGCCAATTGGTAATCTAANCTATCTAATACAGACNTTATATTATCTGTGATTATTANATGCTCAGGNTCAAANGATGTNTTNTTTTTGTGTACATGATGGGGNAGGGTTATCACTTCTTNATTATGTTCTCCATTGTAGTGATAAAGCATATCTCTATGTATTTTTAGTGTTTCAGTTTCACGTCTCATTGAATAAAGAATAAACATTACAGCTTCTGCTCTAAATGGGTGTTTGTCTCTAAGTTGCATACAGCCATCTGCAAGTTTCTCTATTTGATCTAGCTTAAAGTAAACATCGTTATATTTGGTTACATGAGCTGTCTTTTTACCTTTGGTAATTTCAACTCCATTGTTATTAATCCTAGTAGGATCTAACATATCACCACTTATTAAATTTAGTTTATTAGCGGCCCTGTATAAGTATTGTAATGCTTTAAGTTCATTCTGTCTGCCACCCATAGTTTTCTGTTTGTTACAGTAGTGTTGAACAGCTTTAACAGTTAACTTGGATATCTCTAGTCCACCAAGTCGGCTATCATAAAGAGATCTATAAGTTTCATGAGTACAGCCTTTATATTCTGGGAATTTCTTAAATAACTTCTCAAATGTGTAACCATCTTTCAATGTTACAACACCACCATTTTCATTATTTGGAAAATTTAAATAATCTCTTCTCTCATTGTGTCCAAATAATCTTCTGGTGTATTCTTTAATCGATTGAGCATCTATATAACCCTCAACCTTTATTCTTGGGAAACCTGCTTCTGCAACACTTTCAATACATTCTCTAATTGTT
>FUFK010066383.1_pt1 | contig 13315 bp, 11 predicted proteins | sample 1021851 | NCBI WGS metagenome assembly FUFK01 (sample SAMEA51879418, study PRJEB19060) | metagenome | reverse complement strand
GCCTTGGCCGGTCAGGAGCTCGGTGCCGAGGCCGATCACGATGCCCAGCATGGCCAGACGACCGTTCCAGGTCTCAGCGAAGTTGACGAAACCGAAGCGTGCGTTGTCAGACATGGGTTGAACCGGTTGGTTGTAAGTCAATGTAACAAAGCTTGGAGTTTTGTTGAGTGTGTTAACGGCTACCCGCCGGGCTTTTTCTAGTCAGGATTGCTGATCATTTGATTTGCGCTTGGTCCGGGCCGTCGGCAGCGCCTGGCGGGGATCTTCGGGCCAGGGATGCTTGGGGTAGCGGCCTCGCATTTCCCGGCGCACCTCCTGGTAGCTGCCTTCCCAGAAGCCTTTGAGGGCGCGGGTGCGTTGCAGGGGGCGTCCGGCTGGTGAGAGCAGCTCCAGCGTGACGGGGATTCGGCCATTCAGCACGTGGGGGCCGTCGTCAGATCCGAACATCTCCTGCAATTTCACGGCAAGGATCACTTCGTCGGCGGTGTAAAGCAGCGTGGCTTGCCGGCCGGAGGGGATCGGGATGCGGCGCGGCAGCAGGTCATCAAGCTGTTGCCTGAAGCTCCAATCCAGATCGCCCCAGAGTGCTTCTTCCAAGGCTGTCGCGGTGATGTCGCTCCAGCCCAGGCAGCCCTCCAGGCTTGGACCTAGCCAGGTGTCGGCTTGCTCCAGCAGGGTTGTTAGGTCGCGATCAGGCCAGGGGACGCCCACTTGTTGGTGCATCCATGCCAGCCGTTGGCGCAGCTGATCGCTGTTGTCCGTCCAGGGCAGGGCATCAAGGCTGGCATCCTTCTTCAGCTGCTCGATCAGCAGGGTGCGGCACAGCGCTGCAGCTGGCGAAGGTTGTGGCGTTCGGCGCACCACCAATGCCCCCAGTTTGAGCTGGCGTTCGGCACGGACCCGCTGGCGTTCGGGATCCCAGCTGGCCTCGTCCTGCCAGTGGCCGTCCCGCTCAGCGATGCTCTCCAGGGTGCTCTGGCTCAGGGCCACGGCCATCTGGATCTGAGTGTCCCGGCCGCCCATGTCGACCCTGGCGACGGCCAGGGCTGGACTGCCCTGGAGCGGATCCCAGGGCAGCAGCGTGGCTCCGCGGCCCTGACGCAGCTGATAGCGACCGACCTGGCCTGGACGCTGTTGCGCCAGCCATTCCGGAAAGGCCGCCAGGATCAGATCGCCAGCATTGACGGAGGCGTCTCGTTTCTGGGGTGAGGCCCCCAGTCGCTTCAGTTGGCGGCGAAGCTGCTGGCTGAGCGTTCGTAGGGATGGATGGCGCTGGATGNTGTTGAGCCGAGCTTCGAGATCGCTGCCGATCTGGCGGCGATCGAAGGGATCCCGTTCGCTGAGGATGGCCGCCAGATCGCAGCCCAGCTGGGGGACGCCCTGTTCGTGGGCTTCCACCAGCAGCATGCCGAGACGGGGGTGAACGCCGAGGCCGCCGATCAGCCGCCCCCGCTCGCTGATCCGGCCGTCGTGCTCCAGCAGGCCGAGCTGCTGCAGGCCGTGCTGTCCCTCTTGCATGGCTGCTGAGGGGGGAGGGTCCAGCCACGGCAGCTCTTCCCCCAGTCCAGCCCCCCATTGGGCCAGTTCCATCAGCACGGGCTGGGGATCTGCTAGCAGCAGTTCAGGGGGGTGAAAGGGGGGGCGCCGCTGTTGCTCTGCCGGTGACCAGAGGCGGATGCAGTGGCCCGGGCATTGCCGGCCTGCCCGGCCCCGGCGCTGTTCCGCACTGGCCAGGCTGGAGACGGTGGTCTCCAGNCCCTCCATGCGGGTGTTGGGGTCGTAACGCAGTTGACGGCTGAGGCCGCTGTCAATCACCAGGCGCACCCCATCAATCGTGAGAGAGCTCTCGGCAATGGCGCTGGCCAGGATGATGCTGCCGTCTTGGTTGGGCTCGCAGCGCTGCAGGGCTGAACTCTGCTGCTGCAAGGGCAGCTGACCGTGCAGCGCCTGAATCTTCCAGTTCTGCAGGGACGGGGCGGCCGTCAGGATCTGTCTGCAGCGTTCAATCTCCGCCAGCCCCGGCAGGAAGACCAGAACCCCGCTGCCCTGCGGTTGGTCGAGGGCGTGTTGCTCGATGGCGCGCAACACCTGTTTCGGCAGGGGTTCGTCCGGCCGTGGTGGTTGGTGGTGGGTGTCCACCGGGTAACAGCGGCCCGGGCTTTCCAGCACCGTTGCTTCGGGCAGCCGTTCCCTCAGATCGGATAGATCCAGCGTGGCCGACATCAAGATCACGGCGAGATCTGGATTCAGCAGCGGCCTCGCCTCGCGCAGCAAGGCGAGGGATAGGTCCGCATCGCGCCCCCGCTCATGAAATTCATCGAAGATCACGCAACCCACCCCATCGAGCGAGGGATCGCTCTGCAAGCGCCGCAGGAAGAGGCCGTCGGTGATCACCTCCACCTGGGTGCGATTGGATCGCTTCTGTTCCCCGCGCACGGCATAACCGATGCGCGCGCCGATGTCTTCTCCAAGGCTCTCGGCAAGACGGGCGGCGGCCGCTTTGGTGGCCAGTCGCCGCGGCTCGATCATCCAGATTTTCTGATGCTCTTCAAGAACGCTCTGGCCTTCCGTCAGGGCTCCAATCAGCGCCAGGGGGACCCGTGTGGTCTTGCCCGCCCCCGGCGGTGCCTGGAGCAGAACCGTTTCGCCTGGGCGGACCGCAGAACAGATCTGCTCCAACAGGGCGTCGATCGGGAANTGGCTCAACGCGGTGTTGCCGCTCGANTNACGGGATGAGATTCATCAGGCCGAANAGCACCAGGCTGCTGATGGCGCCGACGGCCGCCAACAGCCGCACCAGCGGGCCGATGGAAACGACAAGGGAGGCCATGAAGACTTTCTTAAAGGCCGGATTAATTCCGGTCTAGCCCCCTTGTCAGTGGCATTGCTGCATTCATTCGCACGCCTTTACAGAAAACCCGTGCCGGATCAGCGCACGTGGCGGGTCCCATCCACGGGGTGGTACTCCTCGCCGGTGAGTTCTTCAAACACGATGGCCGGGAGACCGGTTTCGAACATGGTCTGCAGGGCTTCCTTGAGATAAGGATTCCAGCCTCCGGTGCTCACCTGGCCGTGGCGGACGGTCCAGTCCCAGGTGCCCTGAAGGTCGCGGGGGATCCGGCCTTCCCGGTCACGACGGGCCACCAGATCAAGAGATTCCACAAGTCCCACGGTGATGGGGTCCTTGCCGTAGGCCGGAGTCAGGCTCAATTCCAGGCGGACGGGGTCTTCCTTCATCAGCCGAAGCCGAAACCGTGGGGGCAGCTTGAGGCCTTTGATGACCGCGGCAACGATGCGTGTTCTCTGATCCACTCAGGCGACCCCTGTCGACTTCAAGCGCCCAATTTATTCAGTGCCGGGTCCCGCGGCCGTCGAGGCTTCGTCATCGTCACCGCCGAAGCGCACCGTCAGCAGGGCCTCTTCCGTGATGCGTCCCTCGCTGTCCAGCAGTTCTGGGTGGACGGTGACCTGGCCTGTGCGGTCGTTCGGAGCGTTGCTGGGCGCGCTGTTGATCGGACCGCTGGCAGCGCGGAAACCCTTGCTCATCACGCGGAAGGCCTGCCACAACAGGGCCACGAACAGCGCTCCGTAGATNAGGGGAAACAGCGAACCGAGCATGACCCTCCGACCCAGCTGAATATCTGCATTCTCACGCTATCGGGACCCCGGTCGCATGTGGTCACAGCTTTGACACGGAACGTGGCTGTTTTCGGATCTGCTCTGCGTAGCGTCGAGGCAGCCGATCGCCCTGAAGCTGTGGTNAACTCCNCGTCCCGCTCGCTNGTCGCCTCTGCTCTGGCGGGGGGATTGCTGGTGGCCGGCGTGTCGTCGCTTCCCTTGATCGTTGGCNCTCAGCAAGCCGAGGCGCGCCCGGAGATCCGTCGNGACTCGTTTGTGGCTGCCGCTGTNAAGCGCAGTGGTCCNGCAGTGGTCAGCTTGGAGACGGCGCGGACCGTCAATCAGTCCAGTGTTGCGGGTGTGCCGCCGGCCCTGATGCAGGACCCTTTGTTTCGCCACTTCTTCGGCATCCCACGCGCCACAGCTCCGCGCTCCAGGGTGCAGCGTGGCCAAGGCAGTGGNGTGATCTTCGATGCCAAGGGCCTGTTGCTCACCAATGCCCATGTGGTGGAGGGGGCGGATCAACTCACCGTNGACCTCTCCGATGGCAGGAGGGTGCCTGCCCGAGTGGTGGGCAAAGACAGCCTCACCGATCTCGCGGTGGTGCGCCTGGAGGGCTCNGGGCCCTGGCCGGTCGCGGANCTNGGGGATTCCGACCGGCTCAGCGTGGGCGACTGGGCGATTGCCGTGGGCAATCCCTTTGGCCTGGAGAGCACGGTGACTCTGGGAATCATCAGCAACCTCAACCGCAACGTTGCTCAGTTGGGAATTTCCGGCAAACGTCTTGACCTGATTCAGACCGACGCGGCGATCAATCCTGGTAATTCGGGCGGGCCACTGCTCAATGCCGACGGTGAGGTGATCGGCATCAACACCTTGGTGCGATCAGGGCCTGGGGCGGGTCTGGGTTTTGCCATTCCGATCAATCGGGCTCGAACCATTGCCCAGCAGCTGGTGGCCAGCGGCAAGGCCCGTCATCCGGTGATCGGCATCCGTCTGTCGCCGGTGCCACGGCCCACTCCCACCTCCCCGGTGCCGCCAGGTGCGGTGATTCGCGCTGTTCAACCTGGNGGGCCGGCGGACCGCGCCGGGCTCAAGGTGGATGATGTGATCCTTCGCTTCGATGGCCAGGTGGTTGATGGCCCAGCTGCGGTGGTCAGTGCCATTGAACGCCGCGGTGTCGGTGCCACGGTTGNGCTCGAGGTGCAGCGAGCTCAGGAGCGGGTCTCGATCAACGTCAAGCCCGTCGATTTGTCGGCCTTGGCCCCTGGCTGAAGCTTTTGGCTCAGGCGTCGTCGGCGTCCCTCAGTTGTTCGACGCATTGGGTGATGCAGTCGCCATCGTCGAGCGAACAGGTGGTGATGCACTGGAAATAGGTTTCCACGGCGTCCCAGGTCTGCTCATGGGGGNCCGGACCGGGGGCTGTTGAACCNCCAACGGGNTCGCTGTTGCCGGGGCCGGGAACCATGCTCATCGGGGCTGGAAGGTCAGTTTTGTCAGCCTATGCAGATGAAAACAGCAGGTAAAGAGAAATAAGTCTTCCTGCCTAAACCTGTGTGAAGTTTTCGTTGCCGTCGCCTGATGCCAGTCAGGCCGCCTTTTTACGGCGGGCGTCGCGTGCCTTCTGCTTCTCCTTGTTGGCCTTCCGCTTGGCTTCCCGTTCTGCAGCCAGTTCTTTCTCCTTGGCGGCTGCCCTTTCCTCCTCTTTCTTCTCGAGGTAGTAGTTGTAATCCCCGCGATACATCACCAGTTCGCCGTCCCGCAGTTCCACGATGCGGTTGGCGACGCGGGAGATGAANTAGCGGTCGTGGGAGACCAGCAGCGCGGCTCCCTCGTAGGCCATCAAGGCGTCCTCGAGCATCTGCTTGGCGGGGATGTCGAGGTGATTGGTGGGCTCATCCAGAACCAGCAGATTGCAGGGGGTGAGCAGCATCAGGGCCAGGGCCAGACGGGCTTTCTCTCCGCCGCTGAGCTTCCCGACTTCCTTGAACACCGTGTCGTTGCTGAAGCAGAAACTGCCCAGCAGCGAACGAACCTGGGTCTGGGTCCAGTCGGGAACCGCTTCGTACATCGTGTCGATCACGGTCTTGGACAGATCCAGGGCTTCGGCCTGGTTCTGTTCGAAGTACCCCGCAATCACGTTGTGCTCCCCAAGCCGGGCACTGCCTTCATCAGGGGTCTCAACCCCCATCACCAGGCGCAGCAGGGTGGACTTGCCCGCACCATTGGGGCCCACGAAGGCAATGCGGTCACCCCGCTCCACCTCCAGTTCAGCCCCCAGGAACAGGATTTTGTCTCCATAGCTGTGGGTGACGTTGTCGATCAGGGCAACCTGGGCTCCGGAGCGCGGGGCAGGCGGGAACTGAAAACTCGGCCCGGCCACGGATTCGATCGGTGCCTCCACCCGTTCCACTTTGTCCAGCTGCTTCTCACGGCTTTTGGCCTGGGTGCTGCGGGTGGCACTGGCACGGAAGCGATCGATGTAGGCCTGTTGCGTGGCGATCTCTTTCTGCTGCCGTTCGAAGGCCGCCTGTGTGGCCTCCCGCTCCAGTTGTTTCTGCTCCAGGTGGGCGGTGTAGTTGCCGAGGTAGCTGCGGGACACCCCCCGTTCGGTGGAAACGATCTGATTGCAGACCCGGTCGAGGAANGTGCGGTCATGGCTGATCACCACAAGGGCTGCGCTCTGCTCCAGCAGGTAGTTCTCCAGCCACTGGATGGTTTCGACATCCAGATGGTTGGTGGGTTCGTCGAGCAGCAGAAGATCCGGTTCCTGCAGCAGGATTTTTCCCAGGGCGATCCGCATCTGCCAGCCCCCGGAATAGTCCTTCACCTGCAGCTCAGCGCCCTCCGGGGTGAAGCCGATCGTGGGCAGGAGCTTGTCGATGCGGGCATCGAGTTCGTAGCCATGCAGTGCTTCGAAACGGCTTTGCAGCTTTCCCAGTTCTTGGATCAGCTGGTCCAGATGGTCGGGATCCTCCGCAGCCCGTTCGGAGCCCATCGCCTCTTCCACCTGCTGCTGCTGGTTCATGACCTCGGCCGCTTCGCCGAAGGCTTGAAACAGTTCCTGGCGNACGGTGCGCTCCAGGTCCACGTCGAATTCCTGCTGGAGATAGGCGATGCGGGGCTCCCCCTGCCGAACCACCTGGCCGCTGGTGGGCTCTTCGTGTCCGGCGATTAGACGCATCTGGGTGGACTTGCCGGCGCCGTTCACCCCCACCAGGCCGATTCTGTCTCCGGGTTTCACCTCCCAGGTCACGGCGCGGAGCACTTCTCCCGTGGGGTAGATCTTGCTGACGTTTTCGAGTCGCAGCACCGGCGGAAGGCGTGATGCCCCCCATCATCCCTGTCGGCAAACTGGTAAAGGTTCCCGGAGGCTGGTCGCCATGCTGAAACTGGANCAGCTGGCCGCNCTGCGTGNCTGTGNNGCNGAGACAGGCTGCATCTGGTCAATCGATTTTTCCGAACGTTTCGAGGTTCCCGCTGTCACCCGCGCCGCAGAGTTGATTGCCAAAGGCGCCATTGGCACGGTGATTCAAACCGTTGGTCTTGGCCCGCATCGGCTGAACCTGCCCACAAGGCCCGACTGGTTTTTTGACGAGACGGCCTATGGCGGAATATTGACCGACATCGCCTCGCATCAGGTCGACCAGTTCCTCTATCTGACCGGTTCGGACGATGCCGAAATTGTCTCGTCGAGCGTTGGTAATTTCGCAAATCCGGATCATCCGGGGCTTCAGGATTTTGGCGAGATCCTGCTGCGCTCGGACAANGCCAGCGGCTATGTCCGGGTTGACTGGTACACGCCCGACGCCTTGCCAAACTGGGGCGATGGCCGGCTGACTGTTCTCGGTACTGAGGGCTATATCGAACTTCGCAAATATGTGGATGTCGCCGGGCGCGACGGCACCGACCACCTGTTTCTGGTTAACCGGAACCGGTGTGAGTATATCGACGCCTCGAATGCGCCACTACCCTATTTTGAGCGGTTGATCAGTGATGTGAAACATCGCACCGATACCGCCATGGTCCAAGATCATTGTTTCAAGGTCATGGAGCTGGCGCTGCGGGCACAGGCGCAAGCAACGCGACTCAGAGCTGCAAATCTTGCTTGAAGTCGCGGTCATCGGCGGCGGCATCGGAGGCGAGCATATTAACGGCTATGCCAAATTGCCGGAGCGGTTCCGCGTCACCGCGGTTTGTGACCTGAATCAGGATCTGGCCAGGAATCTTGCCGCACAGACCGGCGCGCGATCCACTGCTGACATAGACAATGTGCTGGCTGATCCGGACATCGATATTGTCGATATCTGCCTGCCCCCTGCGATGCATGTGCCGGTGGCAATCCGCGTCCTGGAAACTGGTAAACATGCCATTGTCGAAAAACCGGTGGCCGGGTCACTCGTCGAGGCCGACCAGCTCGTCGCGGCCGAAGCCCGGTCACATGGAAGTCTCTTCCCAGTGTTTCAATATCGCTATGGCAAGGCGTTTGATCAACTGGTCGCGTTGCGCGCGGCCGGATTGCCTGGACGCCCCGTCGCCGCCACCATCGAGACCCATTGGAGCCGTGACAAGCAGTACTACGCCAATCTCTGGCGCGGCAGCTGGAGCCATGAGCTTGGCGGCGCCGTTCTCATCCACGCTATCCATGCGCATGATCTGCTGACGCAGCATTTCGGCGCGGTGGCAGATGTCGCCGCTGTTCTGACAACCAATGCCAATCCGGTTGAAACCGAGGATTGTGCGGCCATCTCGCTGCGGATGGCCAATGGCTCGCTTGCCACCTCGTCGATCACCCTAGGCGCCGCCACGGATAACACGCGCCTGCGTTTTATCTATGAGCATCTCACCGCCGAAAGCGGCACGGCGCCCTATGCACCGGGAATCGGCGAGTGGCATTTCACCGCGCGCAACCGCGACAAGCAGGCAAAAATTGACGCCATCCTGCAGGATGTGCCAGATGGGCTGAGCGGCTTTGCNGGGTATTTCGACGCCATCGCCGATGCCATTGAGGGCCGGCCGGGACGCGAGGTGACACTTGCCGCCGGGCTGGCATCCATTGAGCTGGCTAGCGCCATCTATCAATCGGATCGCTCCGGTGCGCGTGTGTCGCTGCCGGTCGACCGGTCTCTTCCCATTGCGACATCTCTGCGCCCATGATGATCCCGGCGACAAGGCACGGTGCCGCATACCATGAGCCTGGCAGGCGATAAGTCGTGCCTTTGTCCTATCCCATCCGGACCGTTAGCGAGGTGGCGCATGCTTGAACGATCAGACCTTGCGGGCAACGCNCTTTTGGCGCTTCATGATGAGGATTATGACCGCCCCTACAATCTGCAGAATCTGAATGCCGAGACGCTGATCTTCACAGGTGGACGCGCTAGCCGGTCGCTCGACGGTGACTGGAATTTCTGTGTCGATCTGCTGGACACCGGACTTCGCCAAAAATGGTTCGCGCTGGCACCGGTGGCGTCATCCGAACGCGCCGAGCCCTGGGACTATGACCCGTTTGAAGGGGACACCGTTCCGGTGCCGTCATGCTGGCAGATGCTGAATGAGCGGTGGTATTTCTTTGAGGGATCTGCCTGGTATACGCGCTCATTCTCCCACGATCTGCTGCCGGGCAAGCGGCTGTTCCTGCGTGTCGGGGCGGCGCAATATGACTGCAAGGTCTTCCTCAACGGCCAGTTTCTTGGCAACCATTACGGCGGGTCTACACCTTTCTGTGTCGAACTGACCGAGGCCATCGGTTCCGGCGAAAACTGGCTGATGCTATGCGTCAACAATCGGCGGACTCGGGACCGGTTGCCGATGCGGAATACCGACTGGTTCAATTATGGTGGCGTCTATCGCGAGGTCGAACTGTTTGAAACGCCGCAAACGGTCATCCGGGATCTATTTCTGTATCTGGATGATGACGGCATCCATGTTGAGGCTGCGATTGACGGGCCGGCCACACAGGCGAAACTGGCCATACCCAGGCTAGATCTCGCGACAACCCTGACCCTGACCGATGGCCGCGCACGGACAATCCTGCAGGCGCAGCCCGATCTGTGGTCACCCGAAAACCCGGTGCTTTATGATGTCACCTTAAGCGCTGGCGGTGACAGCGTCNGTGACCGCGTTGGGTTCCGGCGGATTGAACGCCGGGGCACCCGCATTCTGCTAAATGGGCAGCCGGTATTCCTGCGCGGCATCAGCGTTCATGAGGATGACGAACTGCAGGGCAAGCTGACAAGTGAGGCCGATATCCGCCGCCGCTTTGCCCATGCCCGCGAGCTTGGCTGCAACTTTCTGCGACTGGCGCATTATCCGCATCACGAAATGGCGGCGCGGATCGCCGACGAATTGGGTCTGATGCTGTGGGAGGAGATTCCTGTTTACTGGGCCGTCGACTTTACCAATNCGGCCACNCGGCATGACGCGNAAAANCAGCTGCGCGAGCTTATCCGCCGTGACCGCAACCGCGCCAGCGTGATCATCTGGTCGGTCGGCAATGAAAACCCAGACACCGATGCGCGGCTCGATTTCATGAAGGGGCTGGCGGAAAGGGCACGGGCGGAAGATCCCAGCCGGCTGACCTCGGCAGCCTGCCTGATCAATCACCATGATCTTGTCATCGAGGACCGTCTGTCGGCGCATATCGATGTGATCGGGATCAACGAATATTATGGCTGGTATGAAGAGAATTTCAGCGATCTGGCAACCGTAGGGGCCAACTCCCACCCTGATCGTCCAGTGGTGATCTCCGAGACCGGCGCCGATGCCGATCATATCGCCGGTCCCGATACCGGCCTGTTCAGCCTCGCCTATCAGGCCGAATATTACCGGCGCCAGATCGAAATTCTGCGAAAGCTGGATTATGTGAAGGGCATGACCCCATGGATCCTCTATGATTTCAGGGTGGAACGGCGGCAGGGCATCTATCAGCGTGGCTTCAACCGCAAAGGGCTGATTGCCGCTGACAAGGTCACAAAAAAACCTGCTTTTAGTATCCTTGCCGCCTACTATGCCGAGCGCGCCAAGAAATCATGAGCCGCGCCAAAAGCTTGTCCCAGATAAAAATACTGACTCGGAATGACTATCGGCATTCCTGAAACTGTCAACCGACTAATTTGACCCGGCACCCGTGACCAGATTAGATTACGGCACCTCTTCGCCGCGTGCGGCAGTGTAGATATCGAACCAGGTTTCACGGTCAATAGTCAGCTTAGAAGCTTTACCAATCTGCGCAATCCGCTGCAGATTGTTGGTGCCCATGACCGGCATGATGCGTGCCGGATGCGCCATCAGCCAGGCCACCACCAGCGTCGCAACATCAGAGTCCTGACGTGCCGCGATGGCGGCAAGCGTGTCATGCAGCGCACGGTTCTCCGGCGCAAAAATCGCCCCGCCGGCCAGCGGCGACCAGGCCATCGGCGGAATCCGGTGCTGTTGCAGATAGGCGATATCGCCATTCGTGAAGGGCGCGTTTTCCAGCACGCTGATCTCGATCTGGTTGGTNGAGAGNNGNGTGTTCATCGCCGATTGCAGAAGGTCNATGTCCCACGGGCGNAAGTTGGAGACACCAACCTGACGCACCTTGCCGGATACCACCAGCCCGTCCAGCGCCGCACCAGTCTCGTCATGGTCCATCATCGGGTCCTGCCGGTGCATCAGCAGCATGTCGATGCGCTCGATCTGCATCAGCCGCAGGCTGTCCTCNACNGANTNNNTGATGTGCGCCGCACCGGTGTCGTAATNTTTCACCCGTGCCGCCGCATGGCGTCCGACCGGTGCCACGATGTTGCATTTGGTGACGATCTCGACCTTGTCTTTCAGATGCGGCGCCGCCCTGAAGGCGTTGCCGAGAATTTCCTCGGCCTCGTAACCGCCATAGATGTCGGCCTGGTCCATCGTGGTGATGCCCTGCTCGAGGCATGATTCGATCTTTGCCTGGACATGCGCCGGCGAGGTATCGGCATCATCGCCAAGCCGCCACATGCCATAGACGATGCGCGAGAAGCTCAGGTCATCGGCAAGGTTGATACGTTCCATCAGTGTCTGTCTCCAACGCCAAGCGGTGTGGCCGGGGTGGCCGCCGGCACCCGGCCATATTCATGCGGCAACGAGCAGGTCTTCATCTCGGGAAGCACCAGCTTGCCGATATAGTCGCATTCTTCCAGATGCGGATAGCCGGAAAAAATGAAGCTGCGCATGCCCATTTTCTGATAGGCCTCAATTTCCAACAGGATCTGGTCGGCGGAACCGACAAGCGCCGCCCCGCATCCTGAACGGGCGCGCCCGACGCCGGTCCACAGGCGCGGCTCGATAAAGCCGTCCATGTCGGCCAGCTCGCGGTTGCGCGNCTGCTTGGCGACACCAAGCGATGTGCTGTCGAGGGCACGCTCCCTGATCTCACGTCCCGCCTCGTCATCGAGCCTGGAGACAAGCTCGGCCGCATATTCACGCGCCTCGGCCTCGGTCTCGCGCACAACCATATGGACCCGCAGACCGTAATCCAGCGTCCGGCCATGCGCCGCGGCGCGCTCGTTGACCGTCGCCATCCGCGCCGCCAGTTCCTCGCGGGTCTCGGGCCACATCAGATAGACATCGCAATGCTGCGCGCACAGCTCGACCGCCGCCGGCGAGTAGCCGCCGAAATACAGGAGCGGGCCGCCATTCTGTTGATAGGGCCTCGCGGGCTCCGTCGTCAGCCCGCTGAAATTATAGATCTCGCCCTCGTAATTGATCTCGTCCTGCGTCCAGGCCTGTTTCAGGATCTCGACCACCTCGCGGGAGCGCTGGTAGCGGTAAGCGCTGTCTTCCTTCTGGCCGGGGAAATCGGAACTGATGATGTTGATCGTCAGCCGGCCTTCCAGCATGTGGTCGAGGGTGGCCACCGTGCGCGCCAGCATGATCGGTTGCATTTCGCCGCAGCGCACCGCCGCGAGCAGGTTCATCTTCGAGGTGATCGGCGCACAGCCGGCGACAAAGCTCAGCGTGTCCTGCCCGACCTGATAGGAGGACGGGCACAGGATGTTGCGAAACCCGTGCGCCTCGGAGCGTTTCACAATTTCCGAACAATGGTCCCAGCTCGACCGCAGGTCACCCTCTGGCACGCCAAGATGGCGGAAGTCATCCGAACATAGCGCCGAGAAGAAACTGACCTCGGCGGCATCAAGATCGGGAGATGTAACCGGAACAACGCTCATTGAAACCCCCTGGCCCGTTCACGCTGGTGCCGGTTCTTGCTGCGGCAGGCATGCGTGACAGGACCTAACTCAAGCAGCTATCGCGCCATTAATCAATGGTGTATCAATTTAACATGGAATCAAAGGATACATCTCCTCTGGCAGACATTCCGGCAACCGGCGCGCTGCCGGCCTACCTGCGAATCGCCGAGCTGGTCTCGCGGCAGATCGATGCCGGAATCCTAGCTGACGGGCATCGCCTGCCGCCAGAGCGGGAGATGGCCGACGCCCATGGCGTATCTGTCGGCACGCTTCGCAAGGCGCTGGCGCGGCTGACCGAGATGGGCTGCCTCGAACGGCGCCAGGGGTCGGGCAACTACATCAGGCAGACGGACCGTTCGGCCGCCATCTACACCATGTTCAGGCTGGAGCGCCCGGACGGCGGCGGCCTTCCCACGGCAAGGCTTCTCTCGGTGAGGACGCTGAAACCGGCCGCCGACATCCGTCCGTTCGCGCCGGACGGGCAG
>FUFK010058006.1_pt1 | contig 13317 bp, 12 predicted proteins | sample 1021851 | NCBI WGS metagenome assembly FUFK01 (sample SAMEA51879418, study PRJEB19060) | metagenome | reverse complement strand
AAACGATGCATCAATCACGTACACCCCTGAATCGTCGGGAGCGCTCGGTTTTGGGTTTCGGTGCGGGTTTCTCGGGTTGTTGCACATGGAAATCGTCAAAGAGCGGCTTGAGCGTGAGTTCGGTCTTGCACTCATCGCAACGGCGCCATCAGTCGAATACCGGGTGACTCGGACCGATGGTGATATCGCCATCGTTGATAACCCCGCTGAACTTCCTCCTCCGCAACAGGTCGAGTCGATTGAAGAACCGATTTTCAAAGTGTCGATCATCAGCCCCACTGAATACACCGGAGCATTAATGGAGCTCTGCCAATCGCGTCGAGGTGAAATGAAGCGAATGGAGTACCTCTCACCTGAGCGAGTTGAGCTGGTGTACGACATTCCTCTCGCTGAAGTCGTTGTCGACTTCTTCGATCAGTTGAAGAGCCGGAGCCAGGGATATGCGAGCCTCGATTATGAGTTGACGGGATACCACCCCTCGAATCTTGTGCGAGTCGATTTGTTGCTAAATGGAACGCCCGCCGACGCGTTCTCGACAATTGTGCACAGAGAAAGTGCCGATCAGTACGGCCGCCGGATGTGCGAGAAACTGAAAGAGTTGATTCCGAGGCAAATGTTTGATGTCCCGATCCAGGCAGCAATTGGGGGCAAGGTCATTGCGCGAGAGACCGTGAAGGCTAAGCGCAAAGACGTCCTTGCGAAGTGCTACGGAGGCGACATCACCCGCAAGCGCAAACTTCTTGAACGGCAAAAAGAGGGCAAGAAGAAAATGAAGGCCATCGGTCGGGTCGAAGTTCCAGGTGATGTATTCATCTCTGCGTTGAAATTGGACGACTGAGTCGATGTCCCCTGCCGAGTCAACGACCTTTCGGTCGCTCCGTCATAAGAATGTCCGGAAGTACCTCGGCGGAANGGCGATATCGCAAATTGGGGCGTGGGTTCAGTTCACGACTGTCGCCGTAGTCGTCGATCGGTTGACCGAATCGACAACAGCCATCGGAGTCCTCACTGCATTGCAGTTTGGGCCTCTTCTCGTTATCGGGGCGTGGGCAGGGTCGTTGTCAGACCGAGTGGATCGTCACCGAGTGGTACTTATCACGCAGTCGCTGATGGCTGTTCAGGCAGTGCTGCTTGCACTAGCTCATGTCGCNGGCATGTTGACGCTGGGTTTCGTGTATGCCGCAACGCTCATGTTGGGCATTGTGTCGGCTCTCGATAACCCCTCCCGGCGAGGGTTCCTTACCGAGCTTGTTGCGCCGGAAGAAATCTCAAATGCCATGTCGCTTAACACTGCAACGATGACTGGTTCGCGAATTTTTGGACCTGCAATTGCGGCGTTGCTGATCAGTCCGTTCGGTGTCGGCTGGATGTTCGTCATCAATGCGGTCACGTCGGTAGCAATTATCTTGTCGATCATCACGATCGATCGCTCGCTGGTGACCGAACCACCTCGTGTTGCAAAGGGCGGCCAGCCGATTCGAGAGGCCGTTCGCTTCATTGCGCAAACACCGTTGTTTGGGTCGGTGTTCATCATTTACACAGTGGTTTCAACATTTGGCTATAACCACAACGTGGCGTTGCCTCGCATCGCCGACGCAGCGTGGGGAAATCGGATGTGGTTCGGCTGGGTCATGACGGCGACAAGCCTTGGCAGCCTCATCGGTTCGCTTCTCACGGCAGGTCGGCCTACGGTGACTTTGCGTTGGATGACGGCAAACGCCTTCGTGCTCGGAGTCGCAGGAGTCGCTCTGGCATTTTCGTCGTCGGGGCCGGTTGCTCTCATTGTCGCCATCCCTCTAGGTCTTGGAGGAGCGGGCTTCATCGCCTCGATGAATTCGTGGAGCCAAGATATGTGTCCTCCTGAGATGCGTGGGCGTGTCCTGGCGTTCAGCGCGGTTGCCTTTCTTGGCTCGTATCCAATCGGTGGCCCGATCACCGGTGTCATTGGCGACTCAATCGGTCTGACGTGGTCGTTGCTCTATGGCGCGGTGATTGTGCTTGGCTGCGTGATGTGGCTGAGATTCGGTTTGATTTCTCGCTCGACCATGCGGGAACCCTCCGAGGCGTCAACACTGTCAGTGTGACCGCTTCCCCTGTCATCTTGTGGTTCCGGCGAGACTTGCGCGTCCGCGACCATCAGGCTCTTGAGCGGGCACTTTCGGTTGGTCCGGTGGTGCCACTGTTTATTGTCGATCCGGCATTTGATCGAGCGGGCGGCCCACGTCGAGCTGCATTGGCCTCTGCCCTTCACGACCTCAGGCAGGCCACCGAAGGCGCGCTCGTCATTCGCCGAGGTCGTCCGGCCGAGGTGCTTACGGACATGGTGAAGACACTCGGGGTCTCTGAAGTGCACGTATCTCGCGATTACGGCCCATACGGGCACGGCCGCGATGCTGAGGTTGCGGCTGCCTTGCGTGAGGTTGGCTGTCGCTTCATTGGAACAGGCTCGCCGTATCTCGTTGCGCCGGGAGGGGTGTTGAAGGATGACGGTTCGCCGTATTCGGTCTTCACGCCGTTCCGGAAGCGATGGCGACTCACTCTCGACGCTTCTGAGTCGGTGCTCAATGATGCACCCTCCAACCCTGATTGGGTTTCGATCGACGACATCGGAGATCTGCTCGATCAGCACGTCGACGATCTCGTCGACGACGAATTGACCGACCTTTCCTCCGAGCGCGTGACCCGGCGCTGGGATACATTCGCTGGCGATGGTTTGCATCACTACGGCGATGTCCGAGATCTGCCAGCGGTCGATGGGACGAGCCGTATGTCGACCGCACTTCGATTTGGGGTGGTTCACCCAGCTCGACTGCTGCAAGAACTCGACCCGACCTGCGAACATCACTCGACATTTGAAAGCGAACTTGCGTGGCGCGATTTCTACGCCGATGTTCTTTTCCGTCGCCCAGACTCTGCGTGGGCAAATCTAGACACGAAACTCAACGGCATTGCAATCGATAACGACGGCGCCGCACGAACTCGTTTCGAAATATGGGCACAGGGCATGACCGGATTTCCGATCGTTGACGCAGGAATGCGCCAACTCGCTGCGACCGGGTGGATGCACAACCGGGTTCGGATGATCGTGGCGAGCTTCTTGGTGAAAGATCTTCATCTGCCGTGGCAGTGGGGTGCGAAGTGGTTTATGCAACATCTTGTCGACGGTGACCTCGCATCAAATAACCACGGTTGGCAGTGGGCGGCGGGCACAGGCACGGATGCAGCGCCGTACTTCCGGGTGTTCAACCCGACGGCTCAAGCTGAGCGCTGGGATCCTGCGGGTGAGTATCAGCGCAGATGGATTCCCGAACTCAACTCCAATCGCTACCCGGAGCCAATGGTTGACCATGGTGAGGAACGAAAAGAGGCTTTACGGCGTTATGAAGCCGCCCGTGCTCGCTAGCAGTCGATATCGTTGAGTGCCAGATGCTCGACGACCGTAAGACTGCGATTCTCAGCGCTGTCGTTCATGAGTACATAGCGACAGCGCAGCCAGTGGGTTCTTCCCACCTTGTTGACGCGCCTGGAGTGGGTGTCTCTTCTGCAACAGTTCGAAATGAGCTTGCCCATTTAGAGCAAGAGGGATTTCTCATACAGCCGCACACGTCAGCCGGTCGAATCCCAACCGATAAGGGCTACCGATACTTCGTCGACAACCTCACAACGCCCGGCCCTCTTGATTCGACTCAGACGGCTCAGATCGGCGACTTTTTCGCTGCTGCACACGGCCGTCTCGAAGAGATGTTGCACCAAACGTCCGATTTGCTTGCGAATCTCACCAATTCCACGTCTTTAGTGGTGGGTCCGACACCGGCCGAGGTTGAGGTGCGAAGCGCTCAACTCGTGCCGCTGAGTTCCACCCACGCAACGGTGGTGGTCGTGTTTTCAAATGGGGCGGTGGAGAGTTCGACGATCGAACTTTTGGATGGCTGCGATGATGAACGGCTCGCTGATGCATCAGCAGTTCTCTCCCATAATTTGGTGGGGAAGAAACTCTCAGAGGTTACGACGATCGACGGCGTCGAGAACATTGCGGTTGCGGCTCTGGCAGCCATGGCGCGAGATGCGGTCTTCCAGGTGTCTTCAGATGATCACGTGTATGTCGGAGGCACGTCTTCGGTCGCAGCTTCGTTTGATGCGGTCGAGGTTGTTCGGAATATTCTCCACACGCTTGAACAACAGTTTGTTGTTGTGTCGTTGGTGCGAGACGTGCTCGATCGCGGAATGTCGGTTGCGATCGGGGGAGAACACGGTGTTGAGCCCTTGGCGGCGTGTTCTATCGTTGTCTCACCGGTTGTAGTTGAGGGTGAACACGTTGGCTCGGTCGGAGTGCTCGGACCAACTCGCATGAACTACCCGCAGGCGCTCGCTACGGTGGGCCTTGTGAGTGAGCGACTCGGTACCCGTCTCGAAGAGGGTTCGTGACGAGTGGCTGATTACTACGAACTGCTTGGCGTTGACCGTTCGGCAAGCGCCGACGAGATCAAAAAGGCGTATCGGCGCCGGGCACGAGACTTGCACCCCGATGCGAACCCCGATGATCCACAGGCTGAGGATCGATTCAAAGAATTAGCCGTTGCGTACAAGGTGCTTTCCGATGACGATCAGCGCGCGCGCTATGACCGATTTGGCGAGGCAGGTGTCGGTGGGGCAGGAGGCCCATCGGCAGAAGACATCTTTGGCGGCGGCGGCCTTGGCGACATTTTCGACGCCTTCTTTGGGGGCTCGAGCCCGTTTGGTGGTGGTGACGGTCGAGGCGGTCCTTCGGGGCCACCACGAGGCCAAGATATGGAGGTCGTCCTCGATCTCGAATTTGAGCAAGCTGTCTTTGGCGCAGAAGTCTCGGTCGATCTCCGTCTGCCCCAGCGGTGCGATGACTGTGGAGGTACCGGTGCCGGTGAAGGCACTCAGCCTGTGACCTGCGCAGATTGCAATGGTGCCGGCCAAGTGCGCCGTGTTCGACAAAGCGTGCTCGGTCAGATGATGACGACGTCTGCATGTCCTCGGTGTTCGGGTCTCGGTGAGGTCATTGCAACTCCGTGTAGCGGATGTCGTGGAGAGGGCCGCATCACTGCTGAGCGCACCTACCAAGTTGAGGTGCCAGCGGGTGTTGATACTGGGGCAACGTTGCGGCTGAGTCAGCGCGGAGCGGTGGGTGCTCGTGGTGGAGCAGCCGGAGACCTGTATGTGCACATTCGAGTCGCGGCCCACGAACGGTACGAACGTGAAGAGAATGATCTCGTGACTCACGTGCCGATCTCGATTGCGCAAGCAGCTCTCGGTACTGAGCTCACGCTTAAAACCCTCGATGGTGACGAAGAGTTTTCCGTCCCTGCGGGTACTCAGCCCCATCACCAATTCGTACTGAAAGGGCGGGGTGTCCCTCGTTTACGAGGCAGGGGTCGCGGTGACCTTCGCGTCATCATCGATGTGGAAGTCCCGATGAAGTTGTCAGATCATGAAGAGCAGTTACTTCGGCAGTTTGCCGAAGAGCGGGGTGAGGTAACGGGTTCATCCGGCGGAGGTCTGTTCTCTCGCATCAAGTCAGCGTTTTCATAGGACGTACCCGATGGATGAGGTGCTGCGCCGCTCGGCCGCCCACATGTTGATCCCGGATATCAACGATCCGTTGCTGAGCGATGACGCTCTACATCACCTCAACAGAGTGCTGCGCTTGCGGGAAGGCGAATCTGTCACCGTCACGAACGGTAACGGCGAATGGCGACAATGTCTGTGGACGGACACCGGGCTTGAGATCACAGGTGAGATTCACCACGAACCCGCTCGTGATGATCTTGAGATATCGGTAGCGATTCCCAAAGGTGATCGGCTCGAGTGGATGGTGCAGAAACTCGTTGAACTCGGAGTTGATCGCATCAGGTTGTTGACGTCGGAACGGTCAGTTGTCAAATGGGATGACCAACGCGCAGCAGGACAACTTGATCGGTTGCGTCGCGTTGCCGCATCGGCGATTGAGCAGTCTCGACGCATCTGGGGCTGTGAGATCGTCGGCCCGACAGATGCGCGCGAGGTCTTGCCCACAATTCCGATTGCGGAACCTGGCGGACGGGATATCACCAAGGATGATCGGGTGATTGCGATCGGCCCAGAGGGCGGTTGGACTATTGAAGAGGTTCGGTGCGCATCGGAGACGATCTCGATCTCGCGCCAGGTGCTTCGTGTGGAGACAGCGGCTATTGCTGCTGCAACGTTGATGGCAGCGCAACGATGACGTCTTCAGAGGACTTCGGTGTCTATCTCCACATACCGTTTTGTGCGCATCGTTGTGGGTATTGCGCCTTTGCGACATGGAGTGATCGACATCATCTTGAGTCGGCGTATCTCGAAGCGGTTGGGGTTGATGTCGAGCGAGCCGTGCAAAAAGGAATGCCTCCAGCGTCAAGTATTTTCGTCGGGGGAGGAACACCGAGCCTAGTTTCTGCAGATCGGCTTGCATCAGCAATCTCATCGATTCCAAGACATGAAGACGCGGAGATCACGGTCGAGTGCAACCCTGACGATGTCACGTCAGAAGGTTTGCGCGAGTTGTGCGCAGCTGGAGTTAACCGCATCAGCCTTGGGGTGCAGTCGACGATCCCGCATGTTTTGACTTCCTTAGACCGAACTCATGAAGTCGAAAATGTGCAACATGCGGTGGAGTGCATCCGCTCGGTTGGAATCTCGACATTTAATCTCGACCTGATCTACGGCACAGCGGGAGAAACGGTTGACGAATGGCGATCCTGCCTCACCGAATTACTCCGACATGGCCCGCCGCATATCTCCGCATATGCACTAACGGTTGAACCTGGCACCCCGCTCGCCGACCAGCACGACCGGCACCCTGACGACGACGACCAGGCTGATAAATATGTTGTGACCGATGAGGTGCTCTCATCTGCTGGCCTCGCCAACTATGAGGTTTCGAATTGGGCCTCACCCGGGCATGAATGTCGACACAACCTTCTGTACTGGCGCCAAGGAAACTACCGAGGGTTTGGTTGTGCCGCTCATTCTCATGAGGACGGTCGGCGCTGGTGGAATGTGAGAACTCCAGATCGTTATATCGCACTTGTCGACGATGCCGCCTCGGTCGAGGCAGCATCTGAAACTCTCGATGCAGCAACTCGCGCGTTCGAAGAACTCGAGTTGCGATTACGGCTTCGTGAGGGGGTGCCGCGTGAGGCGCTTGACGGCGACGTTCTTGACGGTTTAGTGGAACTGCGTGACGACCGCTGGGTTCTTACCCGAACTGGACGTCTCATGGCGAACGAGATCAGCACTCGACTCATCGTCCCATCGACGGTTGCCGGCGACTACTGAACCGATATCATTCGAAGCGCTACGGGCGCGTAGCTCAGTTGGTTAGAGCGCCACCATGACACGGTGGAGGTCCCGGGTTCGAGTCCCGTCGTGCCCACTCTTCGAGAGTGAACAGTGCTTTTTCGCTCACTCTCCGTTTCTATGCTGCGAAGCGGCGCGTGCCAGACGAAATGCAGTGCGGCGGGCCCCAGCGTGGTCACCGCCAAGACAGCACACGTGCTGATGCCGACGCTGAGTTGCCCGAGACCATCTGTAATGACGACAGTTGTTACTCCCAGCGCAGCGGGTACCACATACAGCTCGGAGTCGTGTTTAAAGACCTGAGGCGCCTCACCGGCGAGGACATTTACGAATCACTCCGGCTCCGGTTGCAGAGGAGACGGCTACACCGCAGAGATCGAGTACGCAGAGGAATGCTGCCCGAGAAAATTGCATGAGGGGAGACACATTACGAGTGGTAAGCGTCCGACCTGAGTTCGAAACATCACCATGAGTGAGGGCGCTACAGTCTCAGAAATGAGCGACATACCACCACCACCGCCGCCACCGCCCGTGATGCCACAGCACAGTGGGCAGGAATCGTGGTCGAGTGACATCTCCGGCCGCGCTGGGTTCGGGGCACGGCTCGGCGCGTATCTCTTAGATTTCGTTTTATACGGCTTCGTACTGGCCGTTCCCGTCATAGCTGGAGCCTTGGTCATTCTCGTGCCGATTGCGAGCAACTGTGTTTCGGTGCCCGGTTCAGATGAGATCGTTTGTCCGCCCGGCGTGCCATCGGGGTCATCAGTTGCGGGCGGGGTCGCTCTTATCGTCCTTGGAATCTTGGGCGTGATCTTCATCTACGTCAGGGCAGAAGGTAAAACCGGTCAAACTTGGGGCCGGAAAATCGTTGGCGTCAAGGTGGTACGGGTTACTGATGGGCAACCGCCGGGCTTTTGGCGAGCATTTGGCCGGGAGCTGTTTGGCAACGTCATCTCAGGTCAAATTCTCTATCTCGGTTACCTCTGGATGATTTGGGATAAAGACCGCCAAACATGGCATGACAAAGTGGCGGGAACCATTGTCGTGAAGGTCTGACTGCAGTTAGCAGTGTGATTGTTCGGTATGAGTGACCTCGTCTGCAATCCGAGATAGCCTGTCGCCCCGATGGGTGGTGTTCAATTGATGACAGCCTTCGCTGGCGTGCGCCGAGGCGCAACGGTGCTTGTACTCGGTCTTTTTATGCTTGTCGGGTTGGGTGCGGGGGCTTCAGTCTCTGCTCAAGAGTCTGGCGGAGAAGTAAAGGGAAACCTTGTTCAAAAGGATGATGACGGTGAGCGAGTAGGCGTCCCAGGGGTGATCTTCCGAGCATTTAATGACTCTGGTACCGAGGTGTCATCAACAACGACTGCTGAAGATGGCTCCTGGTCAATGATCGTGCCAGAGGGCTCGTACGACATTCTTCTCGACGTCGAGACGCTGCCAGATGGCGTTTCGCTCCGAAATCCCGACAAGAACCCGGCGTCAGTGACGCTGATCGATGGTTCGTCAAAGTCGACATTGTTCCCGCTTGGTGAAGCCGAGGCAAGTTCGGCGGGTGGCAACACTGTTATTCAGTTGATGGTTGATGGGTTGAAACTTGGGCTCATCATTGCGATGTGTGCCATCGGGCTTTCTCTCATTTACGGAACGACTGGCCTCACAAACTTTGCCCACGGTGAAGCGGTGACCTTTGGTGCTGTGATGGCATACCTATTGAACAATGCTGGGGTGTTTGGCGTTCGGCTTCACTTGATTCCGGCGACGGTCATCGTCATACTTATTTGCGGAGGTGCGGGTGGGCTGTTCAACCGCACGGTGTGGCGGCCAATGCGTCGTCGAGGCGCAAGTTTGGTTGCAGCCCTCGTGGTTTCGATCGGGTTCTCGATCTTCTTCAGATACGTCATTTTGTTCATTTTCAGCGGCCGAGCGAAGCGCCTGCGTGATTACCAGATTCAAGAACAATGGGATCTGGGCTTGTTCCGACTTGCACCGAAAGACCTCGTATTAATGATCATTTCNGTTTCGGTGCTTGTCGGAGTCGCATCAGCATTGCAATTCACACGTATGGGCAAAGCAATGCGCGCCGTGTCAGATAACCGTGACCTCGCTGAATCGACCGGTATTGACGTCGAGCGAGTGATTTCGCTGGTGTGGATATTCGGCAGTGCCCTCGCAGGGCTCGGAGGAGTCTTGTTTGGTCTTACCGAATCAATCAACTGGGAAATGGGCTTCCGAATCTTGCTATTGATGTTCGCAGGTGTGACCCTTGGTGGGCTCGGAACTGCTTACGGCGCTCTGTTCGGGAGCATCATTGTTGGCCTGTTCATTCAGTTATCAACACTTATCATTCCAACAGACATGAAGAACGTCGGAGCACTTCTCATGTTGATTGTCATCTTGCTGATTCGGCCACAAGGTCTCTTTGGCCGTCGAGAGCGGATTGGATAGGAGGGAACGTAAATGGATTGGGGAGCAATCATCCAGAACTCGTTCCGCGGGTTCATCGGGGAGCCGTTTATCTATTTCTCGCTGGCCGCCATGGGTCTCAACATGCACTACGGCTACACCGGCCTGTTGAACTTTGGTCAGGCAGTATTTATGGCAGCCGGCGCCTACGGCCTTTCGATGGCTGTCGTCACACTTGGGCTCAACTTCTGGTGGGGCCTGCTTCTTGGCATCGTGATTTTTCCGCTGCTGCTAGCGCTCATTATGGGTGTACCAACGCTGCGGTTGCGTGCGGACTATCTCGCCATCGTCACCATTGCAGCAAGTGAAATGTTCCGCATCATCGCCCGTTCACCTTCTCTCGACCGCTGGACAGGGTCATCTGACGGTTTGACCGCATTTGCGAACAGGTTTTACGACTTCAACCCGTTTGACAAACAAAAACGCTATTTCTTTGGGTTATTCATCGGTAACCAGATGTGGGTGGTACTTATCGGGTGGATCGTTCTTTCGATCGTGGTGCTTATCGTTTGGATGACGATGCGCAGCCCGTGGGGTCGTGTTCTTCGAGCAATTCGAGAAGATGAAGATGCGGCCCGAAGCCTCGGAAAGAACGCGTATTGGTTCAAGATGCAGTCGCTCATGATAGGCGGCATGTTCGGCGCCCTCGGTGGCATGTTCCGTGCGATCGGCACCCAGTCAGCCCAGCCTCAAAATTTCATCACAGATGTCACCTTCTTTGCTTGGGTGGCACTCATTTTGGGTGGTGCGGCGAAGGTCGGTGGGCCAATCGCTGGAGCCGCCATCCTCTACGGCATCTTGAACTTCACTGATGTGCTTCTGCGACAACTCGTTGAGAATGGCTATATGCCAGAAGCCATTATGGACGGCACTCAGGTCGGTCAAGTCCGGTTCATGATGATCGGTCTCGGTCTCATTTTGTTGGCGATCTACCGACCTCAAGGAATGTTCGGAACCAAAGAGGAGATGGCGCTCGATGACCGCTGAACCGTCCGCTGCTCAGGAGCTCTTCGATGGCGTCCCTTACGAACCAGGCGCCGCAAAGAATGACCCAATTCTTGTCGCCGACAATGTTCGGCGTGCGTTTGGTGGTCTCGTCGCTGTTGATGTTGAGCACCTTGAGGTGCAGCGTGGAGCGATCACCGCGCTCATCGGCCCGAACGGTGCCGGCAAGACCACGTTCTTCAATCTGTTGACCAATTTTGATGAGCCCGATACGGGAGATCGACTTTTCGAGGGCAATGACCTCTCGGGGGTGTCGGCGTACAAGGTTGCGAACCTTGGCATGGTGCGCACCTTCCAGTTGACGAAATCGCTGTCGAAGATGACGGTGATTGACAACATGCGACTTGGCGGAACCGAACAGGCCGGAGAATCTTTCTTCAGAGCGCTGTTGCCATTCTTGTGGCGTCGCCAAGAAGCCGAAATTACTCAGCGTGCTGATGCATTGCTTGAACGATTCAAACTCAGCCATATGCGCGATGAGTTCGCCGGCACGCTCTCGGGCGGCCAACGGAAGTTGCTCGAAATGGCGAGAGCTCTGATGGTGCGACCAAATATGGTGATGCTTGATGAGCCGATGGCCGGCGTGAACCCCGCTCTCAAACAGTCGCTTCTCGATCACGTAAAAGGCCTTCGTGACGAAGGAATGACCGTTTTATTCGTTGAGCACGACATGGACATGGTGCAAGAAATTAGCGACTGGGTTGTCGTGATGGCTGAGGGCAGAATTATTGCAGAAGGACCACCGGAGTCGATCGCATCTAACCAAGCGGTGGTCGACGCTTATCTCGGATCGCATCATGACTCCGCTCTTGATTTGGAGGCTGACTGATGACTGAGAAGACGCCGCTCCTTGTTGCTGACGGACTCGATGCAGGCTACTTGCCCGGAATCAACATTCTGAACGACTGCTCCCTCAAGCTCTTCGAGGGAGAACTGGTGGGAATTGTTGGTCCAAACGGTGCGGGAAAATCAACTCTTGTGAAGGCAATGTTCGGTCTCGTCAACATTCGTAAGGGCAGTGTGCAGTTGCGTGGTGAAGAGATCACGAATATGAAGGCGCACTCACTTGTCAGCCGCAAGGAATCGGTTATGTGCCGCAGACAAATAATGTGTTTCCCTCGTTGACGATTGAAGAAAACCTTGAAATGGGTACCTTCATCGATCCGTCGCGTTTCGCCGAACGCCTCGAAGTCGTAGGGGAGATGTTTCCGAAACTGATTGATCGCCGTGATCAGCGTGCTGGTTCTCTCTCAGGAGGCGAGCGTCAGATGCTTGCAATGGGCCGTGCCCTCATGCTCGACCCATCGGTGTTGCTGCTCGATGAGCCCTCGGCTGGTCTGTCACCGGCGCTACAAGACGAAGTGTTTGTCCGCTGTCACAAAATCAATCGTGCAGGAGTTTCGATCGTGATGGTTGAGCAGAATGCTTCGCGCTGTCTGCAGATTTGTCATCGAGGCTACGTTCTCGACCAAGGAACCAACGCCTACACCGGGACCGGCCGAGATCTTCTCACCGACCCGAAGGTGATCGAGTTGTACCTGGGCACTTTGGTGAAGTCACACCAGGACTGATTCCGAAGTCTCTAACCGTCATGTTTGTGGCTCGGATTGAGAGCCGCACATAGCGGCACCTACTTGCGAATCTCTGGTGTCGATTGGGTGCTGTGTAACTGCCATATGCGCCGCATTGCTTCATTTGACCGGTTTGATCTCTAGCATTCTCGACGCTTGGTGAAGGCGCTACATCCGCCTTCGATATTGGCGGGCTTAGGTTCTCATGAGGGTGTGGTGAAACAGATCTCGAAACGCGAATGAGCCCCGGGTTTCCCCGGGGCTCATCACAATGTTGTTCAGTTATGACTGATCAGTTGATCAGATCTTGCCGAAGATGATGTCGACAACTTCGAGAGTGCCTTCTGCATTGAATTCCTTGATGAGGATCGATGCTTCTGAAGGCTCACCTGCGTCGATGAATTCCAGCGGACCGGAAACACCGTCGTAGTCGATGTCACCACCGTCAGCGAGGATTGCTGCGCAACCAGCGAAGGTTGTGCACTTCTCGCCGCCACGAGTGACGTCGTTGATCTGAGCGGCAACTGCGACACCGTCATCGTCGCCAGCTGCGATTGCTGCGAGAGCGATCACGATAGCTGCGTCGTATGACTCACCTGAGTAGGCGAAGTCTTGAAGTTCAGGGTCAACCTCGAGGAGGCGAGCGATGAACTCTTCATTGACTTCAATGTCGACACCAGGAACGGTTCCTCGCATGCCTGCAACGACACCTGGGTCGTCGAATGCTTGGGCGAGAGCGTTACCCATGTTGCCATCTGATCCGTACAGCATCTTGTCGGCTGGGCCTGCGCCTGCCTCGATGAGTCCGGTGAGGATCTTTGAGGTCTCATCGAAACNGATGATGACAATTGCGTCTGGGTCGGCTTCGACTGCAGCTGAAACTTCAGCGTCAAAGTTCTCTGCCTGTGGGTCGTAGATGACCTCATAGACG
>FUFK010696002.1_pt1 | contig 13320 bp, 22 predicted proteins | sample 1021851 | NCBI WGS metagenome assembly FUFK01 (sample SAMEA51879418, study PRJEB19060) | metagenome | reverse complement strand
ATCTATTGTTGAGAGAGCATGATCTGTATATAATTTAATTAACCAGATGGGATGAAGATATGTCCCGCCCCTTGATTGAAATGTGGGCCATAGGAGGTAAAAATGAGAACTGAAAAATATAGAGAAACAATTGGATCTAACACTAACCTTTCAGAAGTAGAATGTTTTACGCTTGGTCCAGTTAATCATGCTTCAAGCACTATTGTTGCTCACTCTGCATCAACCAATGTTCGTTTAAGAATTTATTATCTTTTTCAAGAAGATAATGCTGCTGCAGATACAGAAAAATTAATTCGAACAATCGATCTTACTCAGAATGTCGTAGAGATTATTAACTTCGACATGAAGCTAAGAAGAATAAAAATCACGCGAGATGACACCGGAAGCAATGCTGGTGGCGGTGATCTTCACATTGATGGCACAACGGCCAAGTAGGAGTAAGTTATGGCAGATGCAAAATTTACAAGATATTCAGATCTTGGCAGTGGCACCACAGTTATCCCAGACAACAACAGTGTTGCGCTTGATATCGACTCGACGGATGCGAAGGACTACATNTCGATTGACACAAGCGACGGTTCCGAGGTTCTGGTCTTAGAGGGTGGAGGCTCATCGGGTCAACGCCTTCTGGTTAAGGCTGGGATTACCCAATTTGCGGCATCTGGGACAATGGCTTTACTTGCTGAGGATCCTACCGATACCAATCCCGTCTTTTGTCCCAATGGCACCGACCAGGATACCGGTACTGGGTGGGCAGCAGCCGACCAGCTTTCGCTTATTGCGGGTGGGGTTGAGGGTGTCCGTGTCGTTGAAGATAGTAGCGCCGCAACAATTCAGTTTGGTCAAGACAATTACGACCCAATGATTCAGCAAGCAAGCGGAACAGCGGCGGGAAGTGTCGGGTATTCGTTTAAGGCTGACACAGATACAGGGCTCAGCAGCGGCGGGGAATCCAACTCTTTGCAGCTGGTGGTTGGAACTATTCCGGCGATTCATTGCCGCAAGGATGACGATACCGGCGTGGCTTATGTCGGCATCGGGGGGAGCGCATACGATGCATCGGTTAACAATACTCTATTGCAGCTCAACGGCGATAGTGACGAGGCAGAGCTGGCCTTCAAGTTAAGCGGCGGCGAAACCACGACCATGGGGTACCGTGGCCAATCTAAATTTTCAATCGATGCAAACGGCGGGTTTCAAATTAGGAATCAAGGCGGCTCAAAGCGTGCTGAAGTTGATACGAGCGGAAACTTCACAACGTTTCACACGACAACAGTTCAAGATGACAACTTGCAAGTTCAAGCCAATTCGGCCGACGCGTTGTCCAAAAGTTTGATTTTTAAAAAATCACGCGACACGACAGACGGTTCGGCTGGTACCATTGTTCAAGATAACGATGTCTTAGGCGAGATTGAATTCAAAGGTGCTAACGGTGCAGGCGCAGCGGATGCAAACTTTTCCTCTGGTGCAAAGATTTTTGCGCGGGTCAACGGAACACCCGGCGATGACGATATGCCAACGGAGTTGGTTTTTGCTACCACTGGATCGGGGACAGAGACCGCAAGTGAGCGGATTTATATTCGGCAGAATGGAAACGTTGGAATCAATGACAGCGCACCAAATTACCAACTGGCCAATGTAGGAACTAAATCAGTTCCGTTACTTCTTTCTTCAAATTCAAGCACGAGCGCGATTGGAACCTCCTACACAAGCTTGCCTAATGGGTCAGCGGCTGCGTTATTTGATCACCGTGTGGGTGACTCGATTTATCTTCAAAACAATACCGCCGAAAACACGGCCGACGGTCGCGAAACAGGGATTGGTTTTTTTGGGCGTGTTGATTTGGCCACTGATGAGTACCACTATCAGGGGGCAATTCGGTGCAAGCATGAAGGAAGCGCAGCCGACCAAAAAGGTTATTTGCAATTCCTGACCAATGACGGTGATGATAACCGAAACATTCAAGAGCGGATGCGCATAACGTCGGCTGGTTATGTGGGGATAAACCACACGAACCCAACCAAACACATTGACGTGGTCGGTGACGTTAAATTCTCGGCAAACGCCCTTTCAAATATTGTGGCGTGGGCATCAAACAGCAGCTATCGAATCAACTTTGGCGCTACCGATTCAGATAGTAAACTGAACGGTCCTCTTGCTTTTGAGGTTACATCCGAGCCGACCGGCATTGCTGACTGTGCTGAAATTTATGCAAAGGATGTTTCCACCAGTGCGGAAATGTTCGTTCGTGATGAGGCTGGAAACGAGACACAAATATCACCTCACAACTTTGAGATGTTCGACCCTGACCCAAGTCAAACTCAGCCATGGTCTTACACTTCAAAAAACTCTTACATTGGAAAAGAGATTGGCGTTGATATGTTTGGACTCGTGAAAGCCGTTGAAGAGTTAAGCGGCAAAAAGTTAATGTATGAGCGAGACCTTCCAGATGAAGAAGTTAAAGATTGGTACGTTGAACAGGGAAGAATTCAAGCGGCCAGAGAAAACGCAATCGCAGAATGGGACGCAAGCAAAGCGGCGAATGATGGCGGAATCTCTAGCGACCAACCTAGACCTGAGCCATACACGGTCAAAGACCCCCCTGATTGGCTAAAATCCAGATTAAAGCTAGACAACAGTCACTAAACGTTTTTAGGGAATTAAAATGAAAAAAACAGTTCGTTCTATTACTATTCAAATTCAAAAAAACTTTGCACGCAAGGGTCAGCCCGTGACGACGGACGTCAAGGTTGATGTAAAAACAGATATTCCGGGCTATGAGGCTGTGGTTGAAGCTCACTCCAACCTTGTTGATACAGACGCAATTATCGCCCAAGCGGTTGCAGCTTTACCTGCTGCTCTTGGTCATGATGGCGCGTTTGAGGTGTCAATCGCCGAAGATCCAGGGGCTGGTGAGTAACGTGGAAGATGCGCTGATTCAGAGCGGCGGGACGGCCGGCCTGATCGCAGCGATCTGGGGCGTAGCCAAAGCCATTCAGTCTCATAAAGAAAAGAACAACGGCGGCAGCACATACACTAGAATCACTATATTAGAAAATAAGGTGAGCGAGCTCCAAGAGGAGCTGAAAGCTGCCAATGAGAAGCTGGTCAAAACTCACAGAGATGTATGTGAGTTTAGAGAGGAATTCAGGATATTCCTGACCCGACAAGAGACGCGAGAAGAGATGAGACGGGAGATGCTAAAATGAAACCTGGAATCAAAACAAGTGAGATGGTCATCACTATTCTGGGCCTGGTCAGCGGTTGCCTAATGGGCAGCGGAGTTTTCGGAGACAGTGAGATCACTCAAATCATTGGGGGCATCCTGGCAGCCGTGTGCGGCTCCAGCTATACAATGGGCAGAAGCCTCGTTAAAGGCAAAGAGGCTATTGGAGCAGCCCAGGTTCAGGCAGCTCGTGAGCTTGTAAAAAAGCAGGAGCCCAAGAGCTGATAGATGCGGCTGTCTCTGGGGCGAATAAAGCTGCCGCGATGGCGCCGGGTTCGGGACTCTTTACGCTTGGCGCTGGCATTATCAATGATGTTGGCAAGCTTGACGCTTCTCTTAGCACTCGAATCAATGAAAGCGTGTCTTTGTTTGCCTCTGGCAGCGTGGACACGACTAAGAATTGGCAGGCAATGACTGGATTGAAGGTGGAGTGGTGACGTGGGCAAAGTTGGCCAATATTTCAATTCATCAGAGTTCGCTTGTCCTTGCTGCAAGATATCAAACCCAAGCCAGCTGCTCGTCAGCATTTTAGACGAGACAAGAAAGTCTTTGGGCGTGCCATTGAGGATCAGCAGCGGTGTCCGATGCCCTGCAAGAAACCAGGCGGTCGGGGGTGCATCGCTCTCGTGGCATTTGCCGCGGGACGGAGTTGGCTATGCAGCCGACGTGACTTATTCAGATCATACACGGCGGCACGGCGAGCATATTTTAAGGCTGTATATTGAGCTGGAGAATGTGGCGAGGCGCCGGGGCGTAAATTATGGACTGGGCTTATACAGCTCCTGGTGTCACATCGACACCAGAGGGGAGCTTGGCGGGGGGATGGCACGATGGTCCAAATACAACTGGCCGCGTTGAGTCTTGCTCAATACTTCATTTGCAACGGATACGTTTGCGCAATCGTTTGATGGGTCCGGCCAGGTTNGGCCAGGTTCGGCCAGGTTCGGCCAGGTTTGGCCAGGTTTGGCCAGGTTCGGCCAGGTTTGGCCAGGTTCGGCCAGGTTCGGCCAGTCTCTCGAAAAAATGGCCCCGCCCTAAGTTTATAAAATCTTGAATCTGTTTGAGGGATTCGCAAAACTTCACATTCTTGCGGGCGGGGCCGGTAATCACTCTTTATAGGCCGCCTCTATCTTACGTCGCAAGTTCTCCCGGGCATACTTTTCATATCCCTCTCTGATCAACATCGCGACGCCAACGGCTCCAAAGAATCCAAGCATCCAGCCAATAAAACTCCCCATTTGTTACCCCATCAAAAGCAAGCGACGAACTACCCCGGGACGCCGAGCTGGCGCCTGGCTTGCTGCCGATCGCTCTAGTATCTCTTCGGCGACACTGAGCCCGCGGAAAGCTGCTCGCAAAGTGTCCACCGACTCCCTGTAAATTTCCGCCACCTTACCATAATCTTCGTTGTCGATGCACCAACTACGCCCAACAAACTCAGATCCAAGGGCGGCGGAGTTGTTGCAGGCCTGCTCGATGACCTGCATAAGGTTTTGGATGTTTTGAAGGTCTATTTGTTCTTTTGATTCCTTGTTTTTACCCATCACTCAGCTCCCGCAATTATGGCGGCCAGTCCGGCGCGGTCCTCTTCACTGATCTGCTCAAGCTCATGCCGGTCACCGACCGCAGCCCGTTCGAGGGCGAAGCTCCTTTGAAGCCCAAAGTGCGCGACGGTCATCGCGACAGCGGCAACAAAGAGCAGTCCTTTAAACCACCAAAGATCATCAATCTTCTCTTGCTTAGGCGCACCGAGGCGCCGCTCTCCAATATCTCTCATCATATACCCCTTATTTTTTTGGCCTCACTTGGCCTTTTCTTTCTCTTCCTCGCCGGACCAGTTTTTTCGACTATTGGCCCGACCTAACTCGTAAGCCTTGCGAGGAAGAGGATTCAAACACTTTTCACAAAGCCAGTATGGTTTCCCATCAGCCTTTGTTAATTTCAAAGTTACATCGGTGCGAATACATCCCTGACAGTAAGATGTTTTTTTTAACATCACCGCCGCCAGCTTCCTGGCTCGTGGTATTCGTGCATCGCATTCTTGCGCTGGTGATTAAGAACCTCCGAACGCAGGCGATCAAGCATTGCTCGATTCTGTCGACGCTCCCAGACCGCAAAAGCACATAAGACGGTGCCTATGATGCCCACGGTATAAATAAAAATTTCCATTCTATCCCCCAAAGACAGGAAGCGCCTGGCTCCCAATCTGGTTATATTTGGCGCAGCCCTTCCGCTGCTCCTCCCCACTGAGTGGGTCGCCACTTAAGCGACAAACCCAAGTTCCCCCTTGGCTCTCAATTATTGGCCTGCCGTGCTTGCAGCTTCGACAGGTCTTCACAGGGCCAATTATTTCTTGCTGGCATGCCTCGCGGTGATGACACCAACGACACTGATAATAGTCCTCTCGCTCTGAAATTTTAGCCGGAGGCTCTGACGCTTCTATGATTCTTCGAGCTTTTTCAACCAGCTCCCCTGCGTAGTATCTGTCATATTCTCCTCTCTCATAATAAATTCGATCGTCGTCTTTGCAGACAGCAAAGTAGGCCCATCGGCTCAGTCCAAACAAATGACAGTAAAGCTGCATCTGAGCATAGTGCATGGGCTTTGATTTTCTGACTCGCTTCTTTTCAAGGTCGTCAAAAGACTTTTTGTTATGAGTTTTGAACTCGGCGCAGTGCCAAGTTTTAGGAGCCTCTTTCAAGCCCAATAGGGCCGCGTCCATTGAGCCTCCCAGGTGGCCACCTAAGGCGCTGGTGCGCCACTGCCGTCCTAAGTCTGGCCCCTCGCTTACTTGGACACCCGCCGAACGTAAGTCTGAGATAAGCCAGGTTTCTTCAATCTCGCCGCGACGGAANAGACGCAAGATTCTGCCGTCAAATTCAGGCGGACGCCACCATCGCCAGCTGTACCAAATCTTTCTTTCACAGTCGTCGCCTAAACCAGAACAGCCCAAATGGTCACGCTGCCACGGGCTAGCGGCTCGATGAATTTGGTGATAGATCTCAGCTATGGTTGGCGGCTGCATCTTCGGAAGTTTCGCCATCATATACCCCCGGCCGGTGGGTGCGAATCACACCCACCGGCTCCTAGATAGTTTTCAGAATGGGACGTCGCCCTGAGCTGTTTTNCCGCCCCATGGTGGAGCTGCTTGAGGCTCGCCCGCAATCGGTGCGTTTGCCTGCATTGGTTGGTTCATAACACCCTGTTGAGCCGGAGCTGGGTAATAAGACTTGATGGCATTTGCTGCTTCGTATCCGTTACTTGCAGGCTTAGTTTTAACCAGAATCAAGACTGGCCTTTGGTGAATCTCGCTAGAGTCTTGAGGCGCCGCGCCAAGCCCGGCGGCTCGAACGGCCTTTCTCCAGGTCTCTCTTCCAATTCTTTGAGCGTCATCGCTCGTATGGTGAATCAAAGTAATTTTGTCCCAGATGAGGCGCCGCTCGTGGGGACCGCTTTGAATCTGCCAAGTCAGCTCAAGAAGGTAGCCCTTTGGCACAGGCTCGCCTTGCGCGTTCCCATTTGCGTCAACTGGCTGATACATCCCCTTGGTTGGCACTAGCTTAGAGTCAATCACCTTAGCCAGGTACTTGCCCTCGGGCAGAAGATCATAGCCCGAGCCTGCATCCGGTCCAATCTCAACGTTAGACATGTCAATGTGTGATAAGTTTGCCATTTCATTTTTCTCCTAAAATTTTGGTTTTAATATGCGACAGGTCGCATGGTTCAAAAAGGTCAAGCGCACCGCTTCTGTCTTTAGCGGTGTGCGTTCCATTCGCTCCGGTTTGAAGCCATCTCTGAACGTTGCCCTCTTCATCGGTGTGGACGCGAAGAGCAAATACTTCGTCAAAGAAATAGGGTAGCTGCTGAGTCAAGTTCTTGCCTGGCATGCTTGGGCCGTAGACCATCGAACCGTCATCGAGTTGCAGCCTCTCTTGCTTGGCAGTCATGTAAACGTGTTTCTCAGGCAAGTCTCGAAAAGCCCGAATGATAGAGGTCATCGTGTCAGCCATCTGGCCATAAGCTCTTGGGCCGTGCTTATTTTCTTCTTTGTGATGAGCCAGAGAAACCTCTGCAATCTCAGAAATAGAATCTATGCAAACCCATTCTATGCCCGCGGCTTCATCTGAGTTGACCAGCCACTTGTAGGCCTCTTGCATGTCTGCGATGCTTTTTACCTCTATCGCAATCAGGTCATGGTCCCGAAGTGAAAGCAGGCCTCCCTCAGCACTGATCACCACCGTGGGTCCACCGGTCGTTGCAGCAAGTCTTGTCTTACCGCCACCGCTGCCCGAGTAAACTGTCATCTTTAGGAAATGCCGAAGCAAATCGTTGGTTCTAGTTATCTTCATAAAGTTTCCTTGCGCAGTTAAAATGCCCCGGCCAGTTTGCGCGACTGACCGGGGCCTGACCAGTTAAGCCGAAGGGTTCAAGCCTCGCCGGTCAGTCTGAATTTGTCGTGAGATTCATTGTGAACTACAAAGCCACCGTCGTTTGCATCGTAGCGCTTAATCTTAACTACATCGGGCTTGATGCTCAGCGCCTCTACCCAGCCGTGTACTATGTGAAAAACCTCGACTTTGCCGCGAGAGCGTCGCATCTTATACGCCATTAGAGCCATCGTTGCCTCCTCTTGCTTTTGCTAGATAAAACCGACACACACCCAAGGCCATCAGCCCTGTTATGTCTGGGGTCTCCTCCACAAAAATTTCGCCGTTATTGTCTACGTTGAGAGTCGGATGCCCATAAGCGTTCATCGATGAAGATTCCACATCGCTCATCGCCTCGTTTAAAAGCGCCACAATGTTTTCGACTACCTCAAAAGTCTTCTCTTTGGGCTTCTCCTCCGCCGACTGTTCTAGTTTTTTTAAGACTTGGAGGTGTGGACAGTTTCGCCTGTCGTGNCCCAGCTGCCCACAGTACGTGCAGCGCCTTGGTGCCCTCTTTTTACCCATCATAATACCCCTTGTTTTTTAAGTTCAATTTTCGCAATCGCTTGTGCGTTGCTGTCGGCGTGAGTAATTCCATACCCACGAATATCGCCGATAAAAAAATATGCGTCTGAATGTGGCCGGTACTCGTACACGTCGTTGCAGGCCCAATCGATTCTATACTTGTCAGGGCCAGTCTCGAAATCGCCGCCCAGTCGCGAAATGGTGCGCTGTGCAGCCTGGCGTTCGTATCGCTCGTGCTCTATTTGTTTGAGCAAGAGTTGTCGGTCTGCCATTGCCTCACGGTGATCTATGCGCGCTGCCTGCAGCTCGTCTTCCGCGATTCTGGCTCGCGCCTTCCAAACCTCAACCTCNTNCCTTAACTTNNNGATCAGTTGCATCGCTTTAAGTGGCTTATGGTAACGCTGATGTGTGGCGACAATTAATTCCACGCCGTGGAGAGTCTGGTAAAAAGCACCTTGATATTTGAATCGAAAAACTTTGACGTGGTAGTCTTCGTCCTCAAAAAGGTCCTCGGCAATTTGCTCTCGGTCGCTATGACTGAGGTCTTGCCAAGATTTGATTGATTGGTTCCTTTGCATCGTTCTACCCTTCTTTTGTTTACTTTATAAGTCCCAGGACAGCCCGGAGGCTCTCCCGGGCTTCGTCTGTTGTGCCGGCGTTCCAAGTCCTGATTTCAGTTTCAAGGTCTATCGCGAGGGCTTCGGCCTGGGTGTCTGTCAGGCCGCCGAACACCTTGGATACCAGCCAAGGCGCGATAGTGCTGTCTCCCTGCGCGATGCAGCGAACTTCAACTGGACTTATGTTCTTGAGCAGGTGGCGCAATGAATACCGGTTTCTTAGAAATGCTTTCATCTTCGTTCTTTCCTTTCGCTCTGGCTTAGTAGATATCGGCGAGATCGCTATAGGTGCCGTCGGTGAAGTCTACGCAAATCACCAAGCCGCAGTCGTCTTTGTCTGCAATGAATACTTCCGAGACTGTCTTTGGAGCTTCGTAAGCCCGGGACCGGACTTTTTGACCAACAAGTTTCTTGGCTTCGTTAAGCTTGGCGAGTGTTTCTTTGTCTAAGTGCATCTTCTTTCCTTCGTTCGGTTCGGCGCCTCCGCCTGACATCATTATAGTTTCATGTATTGCATTTGACGTCAAACGTTTTAGCATGATAAAACAAACAAAACACAAACAAAAGGAGCCTTCATGGCTGAAAGTACGGTNTACGGAATTAAAATTTCCACTGAAATTCTAGAGCGAGCGGACAAGATGGCCGTGGACTTAAGTAAGGACGTGAGACGTTTCCCGAGTGGGGACGCCGGTCGCGCTGACGTGATGCGTCTTGCTATCGTNNTGGGTCTGGATGCACTTGAGGCTCAGAGAAAATAACTCAAAGAGGGGGTAATAATGATGGCAAATTTCACGGCAGCGCAGTGGTGCGAACTGGCTGCAATATTTGATGGACGCTTGCTGCGCGGCGAGCGAGGCACAAACGCAATCAAGACGGAAGGCTGGAATCTATTCAGCACCGGAAACACAGTCTCGGCGGAAGAGCTAGAGGCAATTGACGGCGAGGCGCCTGCATTTAACTTGGGGATTCGGACTGGCCGCGGGCTCGTCGTCGTCGATATTGATAAGCCTGAAAAAGAGCCTTTGATTCGAGGCATCGTGGGGCACAGTAATTTCGAAGTCCAAACGCCAAGGGGGCGGCACCTCTATTTTAGAACGGACCCAGGCGCCAAGATTCCATCCAGGATTATGGGAGGCGTTGATATCTTCTGCAGCCCGAGCGGCGATAGTAACAAAGGCAGTTACGTGGTGGCGCCGGGCAGCGTGAGGACTGCGGATCAGGACCTTAAGCTGAAAGGTTATGGGGTAGAGCGAGCGGTATATGACCTGGTGGTCTTTGATGGGATTGATGAGTTCGAGGACCTTGCTTACCGCTCGCCGGATGTAATCTTTGAACTCATGAAAGCTATTGGGACCAATGGGCCCAATGGGCCGGGTTTTCCAGCTAAGGCCCAGCTTCCAAGAAACATATTTGATGTGTCGGATGTCAAGATACCTCACGACGGAAGCCCGGTCGGAGAGAACGAGGGGAGAAATAACGCCGCGGCCTCCCTCGTTGGCCAGTTCATTCACGAAGGCGACGACTTCAATAAGGCATTTAAGAAGGTGGCAGAATGGAATGATGCNAACCCGGTGCCTCTTGATGGCAGGGAGCTCCATAAAACGGTGGCCTCTGTTTTTAAAACGCATCAACGCAATCATCCCGAAGACAAGCCCATCGAGCCTGCCGCTGAACCTATTCGTATAAAAAAGCCGAAAACAGTAATCAGTGCGCTGCCGGCGAAGCTGCACACTATCCCTGGGGTCCTGGGGGACTTCGTGCGCTGGTACATGACAACGGCACCGGCGCCACACGTAGAGATGGCAGTACAGTCAGCCCTTGCGCTGGGAAGCGTGGTGTTGGGCCGAAAGTATGTGACGACCGAGTCAAACTTCACCAGCCTTTATTTTCTAACCGTCGCCAAAAGTGGGACCGGTAAAGAGTATGGCAAGAAAGCGGTGGAGAAGATTCTGGATGCCGCGGGTCTTGATGAATTGATCGGGGGCAGCGGTTACACGAGCCCTGGGGCAGTCTATTCGGAGCTTCGAGACAGGCCAACACATATTACGGTCATCGACGAGTTTGGAAAGTATCTGCAGGCCTGCAGCGCATCGGGTAACAGCCAATTGCAGGAAGCGGTGACGACGCTAGTCGAGGCCTTCGGNCGACTAGATGGAACACTTAGGCCTCGGGCATATAGCTCGATGGGTTTGACAGAGAAGCAGCGCGGGGACGTTGAGAGGCTCAAGGTAACCAGGCCTGCGATTACTTTGTATTCGATGACGACCCCGAAGCAGTTTTATTCCGCGATTGGGGAGGCTGATATCGAGGCCGGTATGTTGGGACGGTTTCTTGTCGTCAACTCTCCGGCGGAGTGCGGTGCTCGAAAGAGGGGCCAGACCAAAGCAGCTCCTCCTGCGGGAGTCGTCCGGTGGGCACAATCGATGCGCGATGCCGGAAGAGGAAATTTGCCCGGCGTCGAGGTGCACGATGTGGCGCCGAAGACAGTGGAGCTAGAGTTTGCCCCAGAGGCATATGAGGTGCTGGATGCCTTCGAGGCTGAGACCGTCAAGAGGCGCCGAAAGCTCGCGAACAGTGGCATGGATGTCCTTTTGGCTCGCTCGGTCGAAATCGCGATGCGGCTGTCCGCAATAGTGGCCTGCTCTAAGACATCGCCCAAGATAGACCGGGAGGCGATGGAGTGGGCCGTTGCGTACAGCGGGCACGCATTCAGCGGGCTGGTCAAGGCCGTGGGCACGCAGATGACAGGCTCCGAGTTTGGCGCAAGGCGTCAAGCTGTACTCGAAGCAGTGTTGGCCGCGGGCGAGAGAGGGATGACGGAAAGAGAAATAAAAAGAAGGTTTAGGAACCTTAAGCCGAAAGAGCANGCAGAGGTTGTCCGGGCCCTGGTGGACGCGGGGGAAATTGCTCTGATTGAAATTCAAACTAAAGGAAGAAAGCGAGTCGCATTTGTGGCCGTGGAGGAAGAGGCATGAAACACATAGTTATGTTCAGCGGCGGGCTTGGCTCGTGGATGACTGGGAAGATTGTCGCGGAGCGTCACGGCACCGATGATTTGATTCTTTTATTCGCCGATACCCTTATCGAGGACGAGGACCTCTACAGGTTTTTGGAGGAGGGGGCCGAGAGCATTGGGGGCGAGTTTTTAAGAATCGCTGAAGGACGAACACCCTGGCAGGTCTTTTTCGACACTCGCTTCTTAGGAAACTCGCGAGTTGGAAACTGCTCTAAGATATTGAAAAGAGAGTTTATTCGAAAATGGATTGAAGAAAGATACAAGCCCGACGAGTGCGTGATGTATCTGGGTATTGATGGGATGGAATCACACAGGCACGACCGTGCAGCAAACTGGTGGCAGCCCTACACCGTCGTAAGCCCGCTGTGCGAGCCGCCGTTTGTAAGTTACGGCCAGATTAAAGAGAAGCTNAANGAAGANGGGATCCGAATACCGCGGCTCTATGAGCTGGGCTTTGCGCACAATAATTGTGGAGGGTTTTGCGTGCGAAGCGGTCAAGGTCAATTTGAGCACCTGCTTAGAGTGATGCCAGATAGGTATGCTCACCACGAGGCGAAGGAAAAAGAGCTTCGAGAATACCTTGAAGCAGACGTGGCAATCCTTCGAGACAGGACTGGCGGAACCGTCAAGCCGCTGCCGTTAACGGAGTTCAGAAAGAGAGTGGTGGCGAAAGACCCCCAGCTGAATCTTCTCGAATGGGGCGGATGCTCTTGCCTCGTCGGAGACCTCGAAGATTGAGCTGAAACGCTTATCATGGTATAATTCCTTAGAGCCGATGCCTTGGGCCTAGAATCAAACCAAATATCTAAAACTTGTGGCACTTTTGTCCGGAGCCGGGACAGAAGTTCGGACAGAAGTTTCTTTTAACTTTCAAAGCTTTGAATCATTTTTACCCTTGTGCACGGTGACTACCCCCTCCCAGTCTGCGCGATGNTGGAAAAAGCCGAGAGGTTTGGCGAGCTAAGTAAGGGGGTATCCCCCGGACAGATGACAGAAGTAAAAGAAATGAATTAATAAACATATATAAATCAAATGGATAACAGATAAACTCAAGGCCAAACTTTTGGCCCAGCTCTTGGACAAAAGGGACGAAAGTTTTATCGGTAAAATGTACGTTTGACGCAGGCAGTCGCATTTTATTTTGGCCAGGAATGGCCAGGGGAGGCCAGGCGCGGCCAGAATCTNGAAGGCCAGAGGTGGCCAGGTCCGGCCAGGGGCGGCCAGCGATGGCCAGCGGCGGCCAGGGATGGCCAGACGAGTCCAGTGATTTCTTGGCTCAACGCGTCATGGATAAAATTATTATGGCCAGGCGCGGCCAGGGATGGCCAGGGCAGGCCAGGGCAGGCCAGAGATGGCCAGGGGCGGCCAGAGATGGCCAGATGTAAGACGGCTTTGATCGATGTTTTCTGACAGATATTTGAAAAAAANTTTTTAAGGTCCAGGGGCGGCCAGAGGTGGCCAGCGATGGCCAGGGGAGGCCAGNGGNGGCCAGGGACGGCCAGGGACGGC
>FUFK010043912.1_pt1 | contig 13322 bp, 13 predicted proteins | sample 1021851 | NCBI WGS metagenome assembly FUFK01 (sample SAMEA51879418, study PRJEB19060) | metagenome | reverse complement strand
GAAAACTAAAATGGAAATCAGTTTATATCGTTTAGAAATGTGTGCAAAACAAGCAAAGTTAGGAGCGACATATAAGCCTGGAACACCAGAGGCAGCTACTTGCCAAAACATTATTGTAAACATACCCCCAAATCAAGTTATACCGCACAAACATAAAATAGAGCAGTAGACAAGCACGGTTAAACTTGCCTACCTAGACACCCTATCCATTGCCTTTTCAAATAGGGTATATTTATTTTACTTTTNTTTTTTCTTTTTTGTAAANNTATTTATAACTTGTTTTACAAGTGGTTTTATAACATTAAGTAATANTGGAGTAGAGGCAGCNACAGTAGCAATAACAACTGTATTAACAACAGCACTAGNAGNTGGGATGTATTGATNGATNAACGGAACGTCTTCATANATANCAATACATTCAATACCATCTTCTCCCCTCTTATAACCCTTAACTCTTTCTGTACGCAACTCTGATGTAAACTCTCCTACCCTTCTGTCATCTTTGCTAGGGCAATCAGGTATTACAATATCCTCTTCTTTTTTTTTTGGTATTGTTGCATCTGGTGTTTTTGNTTCTGGTAAAGGTGGTGTTTCGTTATTAACAGGTGCTTGTTCTGTAATAACAAGATTCTCAGGTGTATAGTCAAGAGGCACGAAACTAGGAAATGGAAAATCACACGTTGTATATACTCCATTAGGATCTTCCAGTAATAAATTACGATTACCAGTATTCTTTATATCACGATGTTGATAGGTACAACCAGGTACATCAATATCAGGTGGCTTTGCAATATTTATATAATGTTGACTATATGGTTCTGGTATATCAGGTAGATATATTTCTGGAATATATATCTCAGGTATTTCCATTAAATAGGCAGTGACTTACCTGTAACAGATGGAAGTTTTTTATCTATCTGTCCTGGTAATATTTTTTGTACTTCTTGCATCACCTCATTCATAACTTTTGTTTTAAACTGTGGCGAAGAAAAGTATCTATATGCAAAGTATCCACCCCCAAGCATTGACGTTGACAATAATAGTGAGAGGATAGAAGCAACCTGAGTTATGCGAGTTAGTAACATGAGAGAAGCATTTATAAAAGCATTAGCACCAATAAGTTTAATGGTGCTATTTTTGATTGTTGGCCTAGCCCCACTTTACTTAATTGGTGGAATGATGACTAAACAAATGCACGAAAAGGTAAAATTTTAATATTTTTACCAAGGTACACCAGAAGTCTTAGTTGGTGTTTTTGATTCTGTAATCTGTGCAGCAATACTTGTTTCAATAGCTGTAACTTGGTCAGAACCAAGTGCAGCTTTAGCCCATGCGATAGCATTTTCTTTTGTTATATCTGCATAAGCAGTAAAAGAACTTGAATCAGCATCTGCGAGTTCTATAGAACCGTAAGTATAACCAGTATGTTCTCCGTCTACATCACTAGCTGTCCAATGTACAGCAGTTACAACATCAGATAAACCTCCGACAGTTTTTGTGGTGTTTAATGAACTAATATTCCAAGTAACAGCCATGATAATAAGTGTTTAGTTTTATTTTACTTTGATTCTACAGGTTGTACAACTTCAGTTAATTTTTCAAGTTGTTTTAAAGCTCCTTGATCTTCAATTATTGGTTGCATAAGTTGGTTTTTTTCTTGAACTTTTTGATCTATTTCTTTTTGAAGCATTTGTGCTTTAGCAATATTTAAATCAAGACGAGTTTTTGTTTCGTCATAAAGTTCTTGAGGTGTTGCCATAAAATTAATTATATTTATTTAATATTACTAAGCTGCCTCTAAAGCTGCAACTTTGGTTTCCAACACCTCTATTTTTGCCATAGCTTCCTGTAAACACTTCATTGCTTTCATGTAAAGAATAGAACTTTTAACGTGTTTTGTTACAGTACCTAAATCTTCATTTGTATCTGGATCTCTGTCAATAACATCTTCAACTAAACCAGCAGAAACAAGTTCAATTTCTTGTGCAACAACACCTAACATTTTTTTACTTGGATTATCTTTAAAATTAAAATTTCTAAATTTTATAGCTTTTATATCATCCCATTGAGATTTTGCATCAACAATATTTTCTTTATTTTTAATATCAGATACCCCACCATAAGAATTATTACGACTAGAAAAACTTCCTGCCCTTGTAATTGCACCAGCAGTTGCACTACCACTTGAAACTTGCAAAAGTGTATTACCGTCATTTCCATCATTTGTTGACCTAACTCTTATACCAAACTGCTGTCCAGAATTACTACCATCATGCTGAAACCAGTGAATGTGTTGGTTGTTAGTATCAGTATGACTTTCATGAAAAGTACCAGTAATGCTTTGATATGAAGCATCAGTTGAAGCTTTGAAGTGACCAGAAGCTGTGATTCTTGCTGCTTCAGTAAATGTATTTGCTGCTGTTCTTCTATAAAAGACATGTTGATTTCCAGTGCCGGGGTTGTTTGGGCTTGTACTACCATTTGCATAATATCGAATACCACCACCAAAAGGGTCACTTGTTGGATCGCCTGCACTAAAATAGATCCCCGAACCTCCTGTAGCATCAGTTAATGTAGGTTCTGATGAGGCATTTGTTGATAATCCCGACCCTGCTGTTATAAGGAAACTTTGACTTCCAGCGGCTGCGGTATGCCTTTGAATTATTGGAAACTGTGAGGAACCCCTCCCAACCATTAAATCAGTAGCAGCAACAGTACCAGCTACTTCAACTTTTTGGTCAGGATCCGTAACAGCTATTCCTAAATTACCATTTTTATCAAATCTAGCTCTTTCAGCAGATTGAACTCCCGCATTATGAGTATGAAATGCTATATAACCTTCATCAGAAGAACCAGCCCCACCAAACTCTATTCCAGCAAATCCTGAGTTAGTTGTAAGGTCTGCCCCATTACTTTGATTAGTCATACCAATATATTTTGAATGAGTGACAGAGGTAGTTCCTAAAGCTAAAGATATTCCACTAACACCTGTATCTGAACCATGAATCGCAACTAAATTTTTTGGATCTGTAGTGCCAATACCTATCTGACCCGCTTTTGTTATTCTAAATTTTTCACTTGAAAGAACCCCCACATCATGTGTATGAAAAGCCAAATACCCCTCATCAGTTGAAGCAGGTGCACCAAATTCAATGCCTTGAAAGCCTGAGTTTGTTGCCAAATTATTTTCATTTCCAGCCTGACAGATACCAATATATCGTGATGTCGAGATTGTAGTCACAGCTCCTAAAGATATTCCAGTTACGGTTCCATCTGCACCAAGTAGTGACAACAAACTTCCCGCAGTAGCAGTGCCTATCCCAACTGTGTCTGCACCAGCATTTACATAAAATAAATTTGTGTTTGTATCACCTTCAATCCTAAAATCTACATCAGCACCAGTTTCATTAAATACAACTGCTGTTGAATCTATCTTTAATCTTTCAGTTCCCCCAGTTGCAATATTAAATTGATTTGCAGCACCAAAAAACACTCCTGTGTCTAAATCTCCTCTGTTTGCAAGTGCAGGGGCTGAGGCACTTCCATCTTCAAGAGTTAACGTACCATCTAATTGAAATAGTTCTATCCATGCATTATCACTGGAGTTTCTTATCTTTAATGTTCCGCTTGTAGTATCTGCCCAAAACATATAAGCTGCTGTAGTGCTAGGTGAAGAACTATTACTGTTATTAGTTAATATTGCTTGTAATACACTATTAATATCAGCCCTGACGTTAGCTCCTGTGGAGTTGTCTATAACATAATCGTGAATAGCCATTACCTAATCCAATTTTTTATTTAAGTATATCTTAATTCAATACTAACTACCACGACCAAATCCAGTTGCAGCATATTTGAAATTTCTATTAACAAAAGTTTCATTACCTGATACATCTCTATTTTTTATATTAATTGTAAAACCTGTTGATGTAATACTTGGAAATGTAAAAAAATCACCTGCCTGTGCGTTTTCAATAGTTATACCTATTGAGGGTAAAACAGTATCTGTACCAATATCAGTACCAGTTTGACCTGTAAAAAAACTATTTGTAAATGTAACTGTTTTTGTAGAAGTGCCAGAAGCTATTAGACCATTTGTAGCACCTGTATTACCAATACTTGTTTCAGTTCTACTTTCTAATTCTGCTGTGTATCCAAGTTGATCAATTTCAATAGATTGTGCTGGATCAGTTGATTCTAAATCTGCTCTAAATTTAAAACCTCTTGCAACATAAGAACCATTAACAAACGGCATAAAATCAGAAAACTCTGCACTGTAAGTACAGTTACCACTTGTTGAAAGAGAAGTAGCAGATGTTAATGTAAAACTATTAGCATTTGGAACTGTTTGGATTTCATAATCACCGTCAACACCTGTACCAGAGGTAAAATTAACATTAACAAAACTACCAACAGAATATCCATGTGAGGATTTTGTAATTGTTATAGTTGTACCTGATATTGCATAAGTAGCTGATACTGATGTATCTGGATCACTATTTGTTGTTGCAACTAAAAGTTTTGCATTTACGTTAAATGCAGTAGCACCATCGAAATCTGTCCATGTATTTATATTAGCTGTTCTTTTATCTATTAAATCATTAGGATAAAAACCTTGTGTTACAAAATGTCTTCGTAAACGTACAGGTTGTATTCCTCCAAGATCAAGTGTTTGTGCAAAACTATATTGACCACCTGTTTCAAAATCTACGTTACCTAAAAAGTCAAAATCCGCAATAGCATCAAAATCAGTTACATCATCTATAACTTCTGTTGATCCTAATACTAAACCATTAACTTCATCACTAAAAAAACAATCACTTTTTGCACCATTAAAAGGGGGTGAATCTGTATCTTCTCTATCTGTAAATACTGCTAAATTAGGAAAAGGATCAGGTGTAGTACCAATAACGACAATTTTAGCCTCACCACTACTTAATCTTCCACCGTCATCTTGAAATTTTAGAATATATGTTCCAGTTTGTATATTCGGCAAAATTGTTTCACTAACTGAGCCAGGCAATGCAGGGAGAACATCTACTGAATTTGTAAAACTTGCACCAGATGTAAGATTAGAACTACGAATAACAACGTTGCCTCCATGTAAAACATCAACATCTGTAGACTTATCAAAACGTAATCTTACAAATTGATTTGATAAAGGTTCAATTTTTACATTTTGCACATCACCTGGTAAAGCAGTTTTACCAATAGTATTAACATTTAAAGTAGCGGGTGTAGTAGAAGGTTTACCCAAAGCGTTAAAACTAAATATTCTAAATTCAAAAGTACCCACATCTGTCTCAAATATTTCTATATCAGGTCTACTTACTGTTTGTGTTACAAAGTTACCATTGTTAAAACGATATTGAACTCTATATTGACTTACACCTTGTACTGGTGTCCAAGATACAATTAATTTAGAAACAGCACGATTATTAAGTACAACAATTTGTTCTTGTGAAGTTAGGTTTGATGGTGAAGGTTTTAGATCTGTTAATGTTGTTACTGTTCTTGGAGGTAGTGCTGTACCATCCTCAACAAAATCATATTTACCAGTGTTGTGTGTTAAGGCTGTAACCGTATAATTCAATCCATCATTTTCTACAACATTAACAACTCTCCATGTTGTTGTTTGTAGAGCAGTACTTTGATATACCCAAACACTATTAGTTTGTGGGGCAGAACTAAATGATGTGTTTGTAGTACCATCTGCTCTTGTAACACTATTAACAGTAAAAACAGAATTAGTAATATCAGAAACTACACCAGTTTCTAATGTTCCATCCGACAATATTGCAGAGATAGTATCACCTGATGTGGGTGTTGTAGGCAAGTCAGATATATTATCAACAGTTATTGATGTTGTTGTCGCTGTATTTATTTTACCGCCACGCCTAACACCTGCTCTGACAGGATCTGCTATTTGTATAATTTGTCCAGGTCTTACTACTACACCAGCTTCTAATGTTGTTGTAAATGTACAGGTTTCACTAGATTGTTGTTCATTGTATAAAAACCAACGACCCATTCTTGCAGCTTGTCCTCTAGATGTACAAGCAAAACTTTTTATATTTTTTACTACACTTCCGTACTTTGTAGAGGCTGTCGTATCTTCTACTGTCTCATAATCAATAGTTTGTGTCTCCATGTCAAAATATCCAACATTGACCACTGTATGTCTTGTTTTTAATGATGTACCTGCGTATGTAAAACCACCATCAAGAACATTTGCAAGAGTAAATTGATAAACAGGATCAGCAGGTCGATCTTGAGATATTGTTATAGAACCAGCAGAATAAAAAGGCATTACACGCATTACTGCACATAAATCATTTATTAACGTAAATGCTTCATTACCATTATTAATATTTACATTACAACTAAATCTGGGTTCTGTACCTCCAACACCATCATCTACCTGTGTAGAGTTATAAACTGATGCAGAATAAAAAGCATATTGATCAATTGTTGTCTCACTAAGAGAAGCACCATATCTTGTATTAGTTAGCAAATCATATAAAATCCATGCTGGATCAGATGTCCATTCTTTATCAGTTTTAAAAGTTCCGTTAAATGTACCGCTATAACTTATAGAACCATCTGATTGTACTGTTGCATTATGTGGTACTTTTACCTTAATTCCTCTGATTTTGTACATTCTTGTAGGAATTTGCGGAAACTGTTCTGCATCGAACCTGATACCTACATGAGCAACATCTGCATAAGCTCTCTGTTCATTTATTATTTCGGTAAAACTAACCCATTGAAATGCATCAACCAACGTAGATTCTGTGCTGTCTGCTGTATCCCTTTCAACTCTGACCTGTACAGGAAAAGATATTGTTGATGCAAATTCTATTTTATAATCTCTAAAATATGGATCTTTTGATCTACCTGTAATTGTATCTGTAAGTGCAGTGGTAGTAGTGCCATCATTTTCAATTACTTTCATTGTAAGAGAAACTGATGTTCCAACAATATCACCATCATCCTCAAATTTTTGTATTGATGGAAAACCTATAGTTATTCTTATTGCATTAACAGAAGTATTAGTTATAGTTTGTGTTACTGGAGAAGATGCTGTTACATTAGTGCCAACAGGATTTTCTGTTTCTATTTCAGCAATGCCAGGTATATATGTTTGACCTGATGTACCGAATCTTGGTGTAAAGGTAACATTTTGAAAATTAAAATCAGAATCATCAGGACTTGTATTACTTGCATTTTGTTGTAATACTTGCGTACCATTCATGAATACATCTTTTAGTGCAGCATTGTTATATGCAGTAGTACCTTGTGTTAAACCTGATGCGGACGGAAAACCTTCTATCTCACCTTCTGATAGAACATCAATAATAGTAGAAAACTGCTTACTACCTAATACACCATCTGGTAAAGTCGCATCAATGATNGGTGTNCCAGAATCNTCGAATGCATTTGTAATNTTACTCATGCTTCACCTTGTACNTGTACTGTATCAACACCATTAGATACNGTAATAGAACCTACAAAAATTTCTCCATATACTAAAGGNAATGAAACACCNGCTTTNGATACATTTTTTATACCACTNAANCTATAGTTTGCATTAGCATCTAAATCATTNACCTGACTTGGTACATTAGGTATTGTTGGAGTGGGTGTTAATAATTGACTAGCACCACTTAACATAAGACCAACACCAACAGTAGTAGCTAAACTTGCATAGGTTAAGCTTCCAACTATTACACCAGTACCAATCACACCTACTGCTGCTGCACCAGATAACGCACCTCCTACAACAATAGCTGTTATTGGATCAGCACCTTGTATTACAGGTGTTATAGTTACTGTCATTCCAATAGGATCTGCAAGTTGCTCTTCTGTAATGTCATATTGGCCTACATTTACTTTATAATATTTGTTTTTCATATAACTTTCTGCTTCTGGGTGATTACATAATATAAATTTCATTACATCAGGAATATTATTTACAAGTGCCTCTTGTTCTTTCCATCCAAGAAAATCAGCTAATTCACCATATACTTTTATTTTACGAAGCATAACGTAACCTCCTTCCTGTACATTTTACAAGATTTCCATCATATGTATCATGTGAAGACAAACGAAAACTTAAATGATGCAATAATTTTTGTTNGCCTACATAAACTGCAACATGATTTAATCCTGTGCTTCTTATTCTTANTAACAAAGCATCATTNGGTTGCAAGTCCTCGTTATCATNAAGTTCTCTAAAACCNCATTNTTNCCAAGAACTGTCAAAAATTGGATTGTNTTGAAACTCTTGNGGATACTTAGGTCTTTCAAAATCTTTTATATTTATACCTTTTTGTTTNTAAAAATCTCTAACAAGAGTCCAACAATCCTGTACACCCCATACCCATTGTCGACCAATTAAGGGGGCTTTATAACCACTTGGTTCAAACGAATACCATGCGTTATTACTTGGTGATACGATATACCATTTTAAATTATATTTTTCACAACAAGCTAAATCTGCTGGGCTAGGTTGTGGTGGGCTAAAAGGATGACTATGTACTATTCCGACTATTGCACCGTACTTATCTTCTGCTTTTATCCAATCATTTGGATCTATCATAAATTGTGCATCAAGATGTAATGCTAAATTTTTACAAGGAACATAATATTCTTTACCTTTATTTATAACAAGTAAACCACAAGATTCCCTTGGTTGTTCTTGTTTTGCGTGTACTAATGCTTTATCTTTCCAAGTCATAATCATCCATTAACAAAAGAACCGACACCTGGAAATATATCCTTTGTAACCTGTCTTCTTGGTAGTCTAAGATTTAAAAGATCTAATTCTGACACTAGTTCAAATTCTACAAAATCTCTATTTTCTGATAATTTACGATCTATAAAATATATTTCATCAGGTAACTTACTAGAAGTATCTGGTGTACCAAAAGGATTTGTACCGCTTGTAAAATTTGCTGCATCAATATATCTTGCTAATGTTCTTATTCTTGTAAATTTTGCACCTGTTAAATCATTACCTGGTGTTGTTTGATTAACTAATGCCATTAATGCTGTAATAGTTCCTAAAGCATTACTTACAGTAAATTTTGGTCTTGGTATTTGTCCTTTACCTGTAAATTGAAAACCTTCTGCTTTAACTGGAAATCTTTGATATGAATTACTATCCCATATAAGTTCACCACTACTATTCATGTTTGAACCATCATGAAATCTATATACAGTAGTAGCACCATGCAAACTAGAATCTAGTGTTACAGTAAAAAGTTCTATTAAAGAACTAGGATTTATTTTTTGTAATTCTGATACAGGTATTGGCATTTATGGTTCAAATACCTCTTCAAATTTTGCAGAGATTGTTGCTTTACCAGAATAATTTACCTGCTTACGCCAACTCAGACAAATATATTTTTTACTTGCAGATTCTGTAGGTGCTTGAAAATCAAAACTGGCCAGATCAGATACTCTTGCATCTAAAAATGTTTCAATTGTATCGCTATCAGCCTCATCTATATTTTCAAATTTAAAATTAAATTTTTTACCATTTTGATTATCTGGCAATCCTAAAATTACACGATGTTGATANCCATCNCCTAATTTTATAACTCTTACATTAGGATCATTTTCTTTTGTAAATCCAAATGATGGGTTAATTGATGGAAAGGTAGCCATAATTTAAAATCCTTGATGTAGTAAACCACCTGGTCTTTTTTGTACTATTAATTCATTTTGTATAGCACCTGCCAAAACTCTACCAAGTTGATTACCTTGATTGTCATCACCTTGTACAGCAGAACCAGAAGCATCTACATTTACAACTATATTAGTAGCTCCACCAGAAGCCTCAACCCCTAAGTTACCAGAACGGCCACGTTTAAGAGGAAGTATAGCCTCCGCACCTGCCTCACCCATAAGACCAAAATTACCATAACCTCCAGATCCGTATTGAAATAATGTAGGCTGCGTAACGATACCTCCTTTTGCATATTCTTTTACCAAACCATTATTAAAAACACCACCTTTTGCAAAAGTTAATCCTAAATTAAAAATACTATTTACACCTTTCAACAAAGGCATCATTATTTTTTGTCTAATAATTATTCTTGTCATGTCTGCTATAAGTGATCTTGCGAAATCACTAAAGTTTAATTTTCCTGTCATTACAAAATTAACAAGTGCATCTTCCATACCTTTGAATGCATTTACTGTTGCATCTTGTATTTGTTTATTAACATCCTTAATAGTTTCTAAATAACTTTGCATACCTAGTTTTAAATTATTTGTTGTTTGTGTTCCACTAGTAGTTAAATTTTCATTTGTTTTTACTAAGCCTTGTGTTGCAGTATCTAAATTAGTTGTTTCTATAATTAGATTTTTATACATATTTATAAGNANTTCTGTTCTTTCTGTAGGACTAAGACCTTGCTCTTTACCTATACGTCTTGATGATTTCTTCAACATATCACGCATATTTTGGAAACTTTTATAGTCACCACCGCCTTCTTTGATTTGCTCAAACAATTGTTTTTGTACATCTTTTAATCTACCTTTTTGATTTAAGACGTTAAATTGATTGTTTATTTCTTTTAATCTTTCAACTACAGGATTTAATGCTTTAACAACATCTGCTGCAAATTCTTGAAAATTAGCACCTATAGGTTTTAATAATTGTCCAACATTATCTCTTAACACTGATAATTCTGTTTGTAATCTATCACCTGCTGCTGCTGGGCTATCTGCAAGAATTTTTGCATTATCACCATACTTTGCAAACAAATGGTTTGCAAAATTCATAAAGTCATCAAGAGTTACTTTACCTTGCTCTAATGCCTTATCTAATTCAGCAGGTGTCTTGTTCATTGACTCTGCGAACAATGTAAAAGCCCCAGGTAAGCGTTCACCAAGTTGTTGTCTGAGTTCTTCTGCCGATACCTTACCTTTTGAGAACACCTGTGAAGTTGCTCGCATCGCAGATTTCATATCTTCTAGCGTTCCACCAGTACCTCTAATACCAGCAGCTATAGCTTTAAATGCAGTTTCTGCATCATTTACAGATAAACCTGCACCTATAACTGATGCTGTAAGTGAAGTAAATTGTCTAGTAATAATTTCTTGTGGTATTGCTAATTCTTTACTTGTTTTTCCTAAAAATCTTTGTGCTTGATTAAATTTATTAGTGTCATTTATTACTAGACCTAGTGCTTTTCTTTGCAATTCTAATTGTGCGCTGAAACTAGCAAGTTCACCTAAACTTCTCCTTACCATGCCAGCTTGTGCGCCAATAGCACCACCGACTAATGCTCCAGGTGCGCCTCCAATAATTCCTCCTATACCTGCACCGATTGCACCTTCTGCTCCACCAAAAATACCAGCACCTGCTATTGCACCTGCTGTTTTTGCTACACCACCAAGACCACCTTTTTTTGTAGTAGCGTTTAATTTTCTTAGCCGTGCTTCTAATCTCTCTGCATTTCTTGTCGCAATCCTAAATTCTTTACTTCCTATTTGTACTGATCTAGCTAATTGCCTATAAGAATTAGCTAGATTTTTAGTGCCAGCAATAGTCTGTGTGGCTTGCTTTTTCTGATTAGCTAAATGACCTGTTAGTCTTCTACTACTTTTACCAACTAGAGTTGTAGTATTATTTAGTTTTATTAAATTATTTGTAAGACCACGCAGCTTGTCTACACCTTGTAACTCTAGTAAAAACTTTAATTTTGTTTCTTTATTAGCCATTACTTATTATCCTTTTGCATTACTTTTAATGCCTCGTATTCCATTACTTGTATCCCTTCAAACATAGCAACAGAATCTTTAACTGTATATATTTTACACAAGTATTCCAAAGATTTATAGTTTATGCCAGTTAATCCAGCCATACTGACATACCACTGAGTTGACAGCTTCCAAAACATATTAACTATTTCTCTATTTTCTTCCCAAACAATACAATCAGATGTTCTTTTGTTTTTACTTTCGGCTGCGATTTGTTTTTCTGTAGCTCCAAATGCTCTTAATGCTTCTACAGTCTCATCTATAACATCACCTTGTACCCAATACCTCGCAGCCTCTCTTAGTTTTTTTCAGTAACTCCCTGCATACTTTCTCCATATGCTTGTATTATTCCAAGAACAATAAATTGATTATCTAAAATAGCTTCAAAATTATCCTCATTAAATTGTAATTCATTGCCATCAGCATCTTTAATACCTGACCAACCAACAAGAACAGTTTTGACAAAATTGTCATCACCNGCTTCTATTAGTTCAGCAAAAACTTTACGACCAACATTTTTAAATTTAGCCGTAAAAGTTTCTTTTTTAAATTTGCCTTTTTCTGGCGATTGTACAGTTACCTCCCAATCATATTCAGTAACTTTTTTGAAAACTAATGCCATAAATTAAGTCATNACAATACTTAGCTCATTATTACCTGCTGTTGTAGGTAATGCCAAGTAGGGTAAACTCAAGCTATTGACCCCACCAGTGTCTCCTCTAGTAACTCCTGTTATGTCTGTCTGTGGAACATTGACAGTAACAATGTTACCAGCAGTAGCACCAAGAACAATAGAANTATTACCNGTNGCAGTAGCAACAGCTTTTGCAAAATAATCTGTTGTAGCTCTTACTGGNTCTTCTATTACAGCAGTACCACCAGGCGCACGATTAGTAATCAATACTTCCTGACTAGATGCTGTTTCTTTATAAAGGACTTCATTATTAAGAGCTAAATCAAAAGATTCTATNCTCTGTGATGTAGCACCATGNAATGTTGCAGTTGTAATGTTTGTATCATTTACTTCTAATGCTGCTGATTGGTTAGCAACTGTAAATGTACCTGACATTGCTGTACTATCTGGAGCGTTATATATTCCAGTAAATTCAAAATTAATCTGAGCAAACTGACCTGCCGTCATTGATATAGTTGCAGTACCTCTACAACCTGTGATAACGTGTCTTGTTGCACCATANAAACANAGAATNGTACANCTAGAAAANGANGANCTNACAGGAGCATAAGTAACACTAGTNGAACTAGCTATAGTNTCAGAAAGCCCACAACTTTTTANCAAAGGTGATAAAGCACTTGCAGTACCTGCTGCACCTGATCCTGACAACTCAGCACCAAATGATACTGCTACACGTTTGTTAGCAAGTAATGTGCCTTGTGTACTGTTACCTAAAAATCCTTGAAAGGTAGGTGCTTGTACGTTATCGGATTCGATTGGTGTTACTTCAATATCAGTAACTTGAATAGCATTAGAACCAGCTACAGGAGATGGATTACTCCCATAAGATGATTCAATCTTTGCTAGTAGTTTT
>FUFK010055618.1_pt1 | contig 13324 bp, 10 predicted proteins | sample 1021851 | NCBI WGS metagenome assembly FUFK01 (sample SAMEA51879418, study PRJEB19060) | metagenome | reverse complement strand
GATCGTACCTCTCACGCAACCTGTCTTTAAGTTTGTCGGGTACAGAGTCATTGTTTATTAAGCGATCCAAGCGCGCCTTATCCTCATCAGCCCTACTTTCGTCCGCAGTTTGCACCCCTGCTTCCTCTAACCCCCTATTACGCGCTTCGCGTAATTTTTCTTTCATTCTTCCCGATAAAGCGTCGTTATTCATCAATTCTTCAAACTGCTGATCTGTCATATTTGCATCCGACAACACTCGATCTCTCTTGATAGCATCAGACACATCGTCTAATCCAAATTCATCGCCGAGTTGCGCCGTTAGGGCTTCGGCTAACGAGTCGGTGCGACCTTCAAGAGTTGGATCAGATGCGGCCAGTATGCTGCCGATGAGGTCTTGTCGCGCTTGTCGGCCAGCCAATGTGATGTCATCGTCCAGCTGACCCGTCAGACCAGCCGTGCGTAGGCGGCTTTCCAATGTCTCTACGCCGGGGCCAGTATCGCCCTCTTCGCGGAACTGACCCGTAGCGCCAGCCCTACCTAATGCGCGGTTCAACGCCTCGTTCTGTAGGCTACTTTCAATGACCTGCGATTGGATGGTGTCTTGGTCGCCAAACCTGCCCGTTACACCCGCTTCAGCTATACGTCGAGACAAATCTCTATCGCGTTCGTCTGCGGTCATAGCGCCCTCAAACTCACCCGTCAGACCTGCCTCAGTGGCCTCACGCGCTAATGCTGCCGTATCCAAGTCGCTTACTGTGCGTTGGCCTTGCAGTGTTGCTATTGGGGTATCAGTTCCAGTTACGACCTGCCCATAGAGGTCGGACTCAGCAGCCTGTTGTGCGCGTAGGTCTTCAGCCCGTGCTATATCCTCGCGTAGGGCNAACTCNCTACCTGCAAGTGTGGTTCTGGCTGGGGCAGACCCTTCGCCAGCAACTTCGCCTAACAAATCAGCACGTTGTGCAACTTCAGCACGGCGATCAGCAGCACTTGCTAAATCCATTTGCTGTGCCTGTAGCTGCGCTGCTAATGTGTCTTGTCCTTGATACTGACCCGTCAATCCAGCACGGGTTACATCGCGTGCCAATTCACTGCTGGCTACATCTTCATCTGCCAGCCTATCGCGTGTTGCCTGTGCGCTTTCGCCAAGNGCCAGCTCTCTGCGCTGACGTTCACCAGCCAGCGTTTCAGCGCCGTCCAACTCTCCAGTTACAGCAGCCCTGGATAGATCCATGCGCTGCGCTTGCTCTTGTGCAGCCAACGTATCTTCGCCTTGATACTGGCCTGTCAAACCTGCTCTGGTTACATCACGGCCCAATTCACTGGTAGCAATTTCTTGCGCTCCAGTGCGNTCNCTTAGGTCTTGTNCGCGTNCGGCNANNNCCATCCGCTGACGTTGTTCCTGTGCCGCCAGCGTGTCCNNATATCCTGTAGTAGATGTTGCATCTCTAAATTGACCCGTCTGTCCAGCGCGAGTTACATCACGGGCCAGTTCCGTATCTAAGAGTTGGTCTGCCGCAGCGCGTTCTCGAACCGATTGACCACGCTGTGCGATGTCCATTGCAGAGCGCGTCTGATCGAATGCTAACGCATCTCGCAGATCGCCCTGTCTGCGCTGTGCAGCAGCTGCTTCTAACGCCAGACGGTTACGCTCGTTGCCCTCAGACATTTTAATCAGCGCAGACGCTGTATCTCCACCGCCCCGTAATACACCGTAGCGTGATAACTGCTCAACTAAGCCCCTCTGCGCTTCCTCTTGACGCAATCGCTGATCGGCTCTTTGAGACGCAAGAATCGGATCATCAGTAGCGTCAATGCGACCCATGTATGCTTGCTCTAAACGATCTTGTAGTGTATCAGATGGCCTTTGCTGCGCTTGTCGGCGTAACTGCTCTGCGCCTCTGTTGTAGCGCGATCCGGGCGCAGCGAATGTTTGCAACCCTGCGTCTTGTCTACGCGCTATGGCCTCTAACTCAGCTGCGTTTTCGTTGAACTGTGGCATTGCACTAAATGTTCGTAGGCCAGTGTCTATTTGCTGTGCAGCGGCATCTGCGTATGGATCTACATACCCACCACCTTGCCGCGCCGCCATCTCTGCCTGTGAGCGCAACTGGCTTTCAAGCGCTGGATCGCTTGATTCCGTAGCCGCAAAGGTTCGTAGCCCGCCATCGCCCTGTCGAGCAAACATCTCAGCCTCTGCATCCGTTGCTCCCGATGGGGCAGCAGTTACATCGCCGCCTTGTGCCAGCGCCGCTTGCTCGTATGAACTTCTGTAGCCGGACAAATCGGGTAGCCCTGCACCCTGTCGCGCCGCCATCTCCTCACCCGGAGTCATGCCACCGCCATCACCACCACCCTGTCGAGCAGCCATCTCTTCACCGTAGGACATTGTAGGAGTCCCACGCTGTAGCAGTGCAGCCTGTTCGTATGAGCTTGTGTAGGCTGGTGGTGGTGTTCCACCGCCTTGCCTCATCGCCATTTCCTCACCGGAACTCATGCCGCCGCGAAACGCACTGCCAAGCCTATCGCTCATAGCTCTATTGGCCGCATTTTGCCTCATCGCCATAGCCTCACCCGGTGACATACCGGGCGGCACACCACCTCCACCTTGCGCCAATGCCATTTCTTGCTCTGGTGTTAAAGTGGTAACTGGTTGCACGACATTTCTTTGTCTTGCCGCCATTTCCTCGCCCGGTGACAATCGGGGTGTAGGAGGTTGACCACTACCTTGCATCTGGGCCATGGTAGGCTGCGGTGCTACATTTCCACCGCCTTGCATTTCTGCCATAGTAGGCTGTGTCGCAGGCTGGAGAGGAGCGTCATTTCCAGTCCCTTGCATCTGCGCCATCGTAGGCTGTGGTATTACAGACCCACCACCCTGCATTTCTGCCATCGTGGGTTGCGGCGCTGGGGGCGCACCAGTTCCCTGCATTTGCGCCATAGTCGGTTGTGGCGCTGGGGGCGCAGGGGGCGGTGGAGGTGGAGGAGGCGGCATATTTGCAGGTTGCGAAGCCCCTGTTCCTTGAGAATCGGCCATCGACGGTTGCTGATTTGCGGGTGCGGTAACTGTATTGCTACCCTGCATTTCTGCCATAGAAGGCTGTGCGCCCATTGAGCCACTGCCTTGCGCCATCATCATCTGCTGTTGCTGACTNANCANATTGGTCAACGGNTCANCNGCAGGTTGTTGCTGTGCNGCTGCTGCCTGTGCATACGGATTTTGATACGTTTTGGGCGTATTCTTAGGTTTTTNNCGATTCTGTTGNGCCGCCGCTTGTGCGTAGGAGTTTGTATTGGTGCGCGATCTACGCCTNNGTGAACCTCCACCTCCANCAGCAANTNNACTNANAGCCATTATTCTATNCCNGTTGTGCGTTTGCGCGTCAANCCNATNGGTTTGTATTGCAGATTTGTGCGCCGAATTGTAAACGTCTCGTCATCGTTAAAATTGCTGAACCGCAGCTTAGTGCGCGGATCGTATCCAGTTAGATCACTGTCCGTAGTCAGTGCAGTTACATCGCTTTGTAGGACGCTTGTACCCAACCTAAACGTGCTGTCCAACGTGGCGCCCAACTCACCCATCTGTATCGTTTCGACGTTGCTGACTATTGAAGCAGAGGTCTGGGTTACACTCAAATCGAAATCGCCTGTATTGTCGAACAGTGTGCGGTTGTAGAGCCAGCGACACTGAACAGCATCGCCCAGAGGAGCCAAGTTAGCAGTCTCGAAAAACGCCTGGATAGCTGACCCGTCATCGTTGTTACCTGTCTCATGTTTCTGGATGTGACCTGCAAAATCGCCAGCGTGGGGTAACTCGTCGATCATAGCCGCAGCGTTGCGCGTAAACCCGTTGTAGGGGCCAAACCAGCAGTTAAGACGGTTGCTGTAGATAACAACAGAGTTCATCGCAGTTTGCGAAGCGCCAAANGGCAAGAAAAACCAAACNTGCTCTTCAGCTGGGTAATACAGTGCAAACGAATACGGCAATCGCGCACTGTTGAGGTTGGGCCAATAGCCGTCATCCAATGCAAAGCTGACCTTCTCAACAGCCGGGCCACCCGTCCACTGGTAGATACCGTCCTCACGCACAAACAACTGACGCTCTCCAGGGATCGTTACAATCGTTCGGCCAGCAATCGTTCCGCGCTGAGTGCGTTGCTGCTGGCTNAATGGNATNGTAGAGTTACCCGTNGGCGTNAGGGTGTGTATGCCNTGCTCGGTATGCACTGACAACGTGNNTTGAAAAGGCGCAAGCCCTGTTACATCATACCCAAAGGCGTGGTAGTTGAGCGCACCCCACGTTTCTATATCACCCGCATCTGAGCGCCATACTCGATCTGGNACGGTNTTNGTGTTGCCTACCCACAGGCGATTTTCCCAAAATGCTACGTGCTTGGGCTTGGTAAACCGCGAATCATCATCTAACGCAGCTGCGTTGTTGGTTCCACCCGTCCATTTAATGGCATCGGTGTCTTGGCCGTTTACTGCGACCAACGTGTCACCTGCCAGCACCCACTGCCATGTATAGTCGTTGCCAGCGGTGATCGTTGTGCTGCCTGTCCGGTCTGTAGCAGACCCACCCGATACGTCGAAAAACTTGTCACCGCAGAAAGCAAATACCTTTTCCGCGCCAGCCAGTGTAACTTGCCCTAATGCTGTAACNGTAGCACCGCTGTTCATNGCACTGCTGTTGTATTTNGCGAACCCTTTGCGCTTGGATACCTCACCTGCCAANCCTACAGTGCAATTTTGCATATCATGGATGCCAGACGGAGATAAATCCTCNGCTGGNACACTGTAGTTTACCCCATCTCTCCAGGGGCCAAGGCGAAGGGATTCGGCGGCTATAGGCATTAGGCCAACGACCCTTCTGTCGGGTAAAAGCTGAACTGCGTAGCCGAATCATCGTCTGAACGCCGCATACGAAACTTGCGGTTACCCTGCACACTGAGGTTTTGCCGTGAGGCAATAGCGACTACGCGCTCCATCTCATTNCGATCNACNNNAGCGCCTTGGTCATCGCCCTTNTCTTGCTTAAAGAGCGAAGAGATGCCGTAGATCANTGCTGGCTGTATAACCTGGGGGTAATACTGGTTGATGGAGTTGTTATCGTCTGACTCGACAAACTCTGGGATTTGCCTGTAGTAGCGATATGCAATGGTGTCTACGCCATCGGGCGTAGGATACAGCGATACCTGGATAGCACCACTGTCATCTATGCCGTTAATAGCGACAAAGCGAGGATCACCGTCGATGCTTGCATCGGGGTCAGCTGCATCGATGTCTTGGGTACTTTGAACGATGATGACATGGTTTTCCGTCACATTGCGAAACGATAACGGAGTCAGCACATCAGACGCTAACGAATAGGTTTGCGTACTAGCAACGGTGTTGAACGTAGCTGCTTTGAACAGCCAGTTCCATTGTTCGCGGCTNTGNATNTCTTTGCCGACAAGATTTAAGTAGTCACGCGCAGAATTCTTGAACGTCGAGCTGTTTGTGTTCANCCCAACGCGCCGTAACGCTATCTGCAAAATCTCAATGTTTGTCATCCCAGTACGGCGGCTCTCATATCGACCCACGCACCGTTTTCGTACCCCTGGAACTTATTGAGTGTGCTGTTGTAGATGAGCATCCCGTTCGCTGCCGTTAGCGCATTTCGCTCCGTTGTTGTTAAGGACGGAACGGTAAACGATGCGCCAAACGTAACGGTGTCAGCTTGTAGCACTCCGAAAAGCGCAGCATCACCGAAAAATGCAGCGGCGTTAACCTGACCTAAACTCTCACTCACTGTTTACATTTCAGCGCTCTCTGCGATTTGATCAAGATCGAACTCAGACAGGTTATCGCCATTGTTATCCAACCAGCGATCTGTCCAAATCTGCACGGCCTCTGGGCCGCGATCTGATACACGCGCAGGGGGCGAGGGTACGAACCCAGGCATATGGGTTACCTCACCAACAGCCCTAACGTGATTCCGCACTTGGCTATTAGTGACTTTGGATCGGCGTTGACGGGTGTGCGTTTTGTCCAGGTCAAGCGCCTTGCGAATTGCTTGCTTTGTTTCGTCGCTGCCCTTTAAAATCAACTGGGCAACTTGTTCTGGCGTAACGCTGGCTGCGTCTTCCTTCGGCGCAGGTTTAGCCGTTTGTGCCGCTTCTGCTATCTCTTCTGACAGGGTATGCTGCTGCATACGTTTTGCCATGGTTCTCTCTCTCTAATGGTTAGATGTAGGGTGAGGTGACAGGCTGGAAGGAGGCAACCTTGTTGACCTGCCAACCCCACCCTCCATCAATGGTTACTGACTATCTACTAAGGTTCTGCAAGACAACGCCAACGTGACCCGTGTTGTCGGGCGCAAAAGATGCGTATCCGACCAACGGTTCCGTTTCAGCGTCTTTGGCGTGTACAGCCCCTGCAACACCATCGCTCAAGGTCAAGTTCTGACCAATAGCAATCGTGCCGTCTGCAAGGATCGTAGCCACACCAGCTGTCTGCACCCAACCGTAGTACCCCGATTGCATAACACGGGCGGTTACACCAGCGATGGCGTAATCNGTAGCAGCCGTAGCAGCCACTACTGAGTTATACAGGTTACCCGTGATGGCAACGTCCGTAGCCGTAGTGACGGCAANAACAAGGCCATCATACAGCGTGAACGTAACTGCGTTCGACGAGGCTGCGGTGTTGGACTTGATGCGGTAGGTGTATCCCTCACCAGCGTCGTCCGTAGTGTGCAGATACGCGCCAGCATACTGGTTAGCTGTTGCTGATCCCAACGTGCCACTATCGGTGATAATGACCTCGGTAGCACCAATAGCCGCAGCGGTGAGCTTGTTGTCGATCTCAACCACGGCAGTGGCAGAAAGATCCTGTGACACCAAGACTCCAGCAGCGGNAGCAGCACCAAAACTGGCGTAGCGAAATACCCGACCATCCTCAAACTCGCGCTTGGTTCCGATGGGATATTCCTGTGTAGAGGACTCTTCGTAGATGCCCTGCGGCGAACCGCCCGTAGCACCAGAGATGAGTCCCAGCGACTCCGTAGTCGCGTTGTTATAACCTGTTCCCAGGTCCTGTGATCCACTCGGCATTGTAGTTTCTCCTTTGCCTTTTTGCTCGGCTCAAAAGACGCATTGGCTTGCGTCTTGGATTGTTTAGGCAGTGATGCCGTGAATGACACCTTGACGGCGGCGGTTGTTGGTCGTGATCTGAAGACCGACAACAATGAAACCAACTTTCGCCATCTGATTGCTCGGCTCCTTGAAAGGAGTTTTCGCAAAATTCATCCCACTCTGCATGTGCATTTTGAGATAATTGGTGTTCAAGAAATACATCTTGCCCGAAGCACAATCGCGGTCATACTGCACTGGGATGCCACGGAACGAAGGCAAACGACCATCAACGCCCGGAGCATCGTTGCTGCTCAAACGCTGGTAGCCCGTACCCTCAAAGATCTCCTCNAACGAAGCGTAGATGTCGTTCGTCGTGAAGATGTGCGTAGGCTGCTCATTGCCTTCGGAAACGTCATTCCACGTGGTAGCCATACGGAGCATACCCTCGTAGAAATTGGTACCCGTAATGGTTTTGAACGACGTATCGCCGCTGGCATCGTTGGTTTTGTTCTGCCACCAACTGTTACCGCTGATCGTAATACCACCCAACGTAGTAGGCGTGGTAGACGGCGCATCAGCAATGATGTCCTGGAAGCCCAACGGAGCTTTGCCCGTCTGCGCTCCATACAGCGAAGAGTTGATCTGGTCGCGGAGCGTAAGCATCGACTGACGCGTCTTTGCCTCAAGCAGCTTCATAGCCGCATCGCTTTTGCGATTTTCCATCTCTTCGGTGTAGTTGATCGTAATAGGCACTGCCGCATAACGAAACGGGTAAAACGCCGCCGTGATGCCGTCTACAGCGTCCGTGTTAAGGACATCGTAGCCGCTGAAATACTGTGCGCTATTCCCTGCATACAGGATGTCGCACTGGATTTCCTTGCCGCCATTTTCGGTGACTAACGCGCCACCACTTCTAAACATTTCAAGCGTGGGATACGCCGAAAAGAAGTTGTCCGTAAGTTCCTTGCGCTTGGCNCGCATGGTTAGCGTCCAAGCAGCATCCCAAGTTTCTGTCGTAGATGTTGCTGCCATTGTNNNTTATCCCTTACTCGAATCCTAAGTTGGCTAATCCCGACAACACCTCGTTGTCGGTCATTGGGCCAGCCTCCTCGCTTGCATCTACTCCAGACGTTGAACGCACAGCACGTTTGCTGGACTTACGCGCTTGACTATCGTTGCTACGTAATTCAGCNGCTTTCTGCGCCGTTATCCCAGCGTGTAACTCATACGCCTCTCTGACCGTATACGGTTGCCCTGTCTGCGGGTTGTTGATGCGAACAGTGGCTACGATCTGATCGGTGTAGTTGTCTAAATCACCTCCATACTCACCACGCGCCTCTTGTACCTGCGAATCGATGTAAGCCGTTTGCTGGCCTTGGACGTATCGGTTTGCATGAGTTAACTGCTGTTGTAACTGCGCGACCTGGTTTTGCATTTGGTGCATCTGCGTGCCAACCCTGTGCTGAATGATCTGCTCGACGGCATCAATCCCTCGCGCATCCTCCTCAGACAGGTTGTTCCGCATCTCCTGTATAGGATCAATCTGCGGCTGTTGTGGCACAGCCATCTGCTGCACACGGTTTGCCCACTCACCCTGTTGGGATTGCAGTTCGCGCCGCTGCTCGGCCAAGTCTTGCTGTGTGCGCGTAAATTGCGCCTGTAGATTTTTTGCTAGCGGTACTAGCCCTCGGTATTGCTCTGGAACAGACTCGACATCGCCTCTCAGCCAATCGTGCCGTTCCGGGTCAAAATCCGATGTTTCGCCATTAGAGTTTCCATCACCGTTGTCCCGTGCCGATACNGGCGTGTCATCTGTAAACAGTTCAACCTCATTGGTTGGCTGCTCACTGGATGAACCCGTATCGGGTGACGAGTCTTCAGCACCGGAGTCCAAGTCTAAAACAGCTTCGGACATTGCTTACTTCTCCTCGTTGTATGCTTTTTCCGCAGCAGCGACCGCNTCTTCNGGCGTAGTCCCAAATCCAGCAGGTTCGGTATTGCGCGGAGCAGCATGGGTTACGTCAGATCCTATGTGACATCGCGANCCCCCAACGGAGTCTGCGCTTTCNNTCACGTTGTACTTCTTCAAGAGTTCTCTTTTGTGGCTATANGACTCAACCACCTCGCCAAACCCAGCGTGAAANTTGCCATACATNCCGGAGTGCGAGTTGTGTATAAAGTTGCTNGTCACAAAAATCATGCGCGCTGTGCCATCGCACTCTGTGCAGGGCAATATGCGCTGTATCTGCGTGCTNGTAGTNGACGGCACNTCNATNTGCCGATGNCCGCACTCTTTGCANTCGTAATCGTGGAAAACCATAGCCTATCCCTGCCCAGGTGCATCTTGTAACTGCTGACTAACCTCTTGCGCTTGGCTCCGTACTAGCGAGATGATGCTACCCTCGCTTTCGGAGCGATCTGACTCAGCTGGGGCTGACGGCGCTTGGCCTTGGGCCATNTGNTGNANGAATTGCTGGTGNTGACCAACGTGATTTTGCACAACTTGCATGACCTGTTGCTGCTGTTGCGGTAGCAACTGCTGAAANTGNGGCAACTGNTGTATCTGGCCGTGTANCTGTATGTGCANNTGGTGGTTTTCGTTGGGCGTAACGCCTGGATCACCGCCGTTGATCAGATAGGCTACGTTTTCTAGATTTGCCGCCTTGATCGTATCGCCATCTTCTTGGTTTCCAAGGTATTTTTCGGGGTCTTGGACTCNNAANGTNGACAGCANNCCCTTAATCGCTTCAATNCNGTTNATTTCNGGTANGCCAATGGTGTAATTGAACAGTTGNAGCGCATCTTGGCGCTCTAACTGCTCGGTCAGTGGCTGCATCGACCCTGCGTTGATCTCAATCTTGTATCGNACGCGCAATAGGTCTGCTGTGACCGCNTCNTANACCGGATCTTCCGTGTCTCGCGCTACGTTGACCANAAACTGCTCTGGCGTNTANCGATCATCGGCCATCATACGCAGNGTGTTACGCACAATNGAGCGATAGGCGTTNGCNACNGATTGCTGCATCCATTCGCGGTTGATCTGACTAAACGATGCCTGTAGGCTGGCCTGTGTAGCGGTGACTTTCGGNCCACCCCCCATTGCCAGTTGGCTGACGTTGAGACTTTGCTCTTCGTAGCTACGCGCATCGGATTCAATGCCCAGCTGATCGGGCGGTGGGTTACCGAAATTCATCTCGCGCATACTGGTGTTAGGATCTTCTACCCAGATGATCTCACCATCGCGCCCGGTCTCTAACGTATCGCCGATGTCTTGGTTGGCTTCGCGCTCTCTGCGTGATGCAAGGACTATCCGCTGAAAGCGTTTTAGCAGGTCTGCGCGGCGTGACACCGACTCTACAATCAGACTCTGCGTATCCTCGACGTAGGCCATCGGCGGTTCGCCGTAAAAACTCTTTTCTGTCTGATCAAACTTAATGGCGTGATATGGAAAACCGCCGTCTACTAAATACCCACCAGCAGGTTCAAACTCACCTGTCATCATAGGTTCGCCTGTAAACGGATCTGGCTGCGTCACAGGTTCCATCGCCAACATCGGATGGTCTACCTCTTCGATGGGTTCTTTCAACCCTTCGGCAAACGTGATGCGCTTTTTATGTAAACGGTCATGCACCTCATAGAGGCACACCATCTGTCCACGCACCTTGGCCGTTGTTACCGCATCATGCTCGTCAGAGTATTCTGACTCTTGCGTGTCGTAGAGGAACGTATCTGCATTACCCTCGTCCGACATCGGCTGTATCTGACGACGGTTGGAAAACCGCTTGTCTTCGCGCACAAACTCCAGCGGCACAATCATCTTCTCAATGATATATCGCGCTGAAGACATCTTGTGCGGAGGCGTTAGCGGATCGAGGTAGACATTGAACGGCGATACCCGATGCACATACGGAAAGTCGTTTTCCGCTTCGTCGTTAATCGTGTAGGGCGCTATGATGTCATCATCGCCAGGTGGGTTATACCCAAACTTGAGCCAGCCCACGGAGCAGAACAGTGCGTCGAAGATAGCCTGTTGCACCTCGCGCTTTGCATCCATCTGATCCAACGCAGCATTGGCTACACGCTCTAATATCTCAGAGGCAAACTCGCGTCCCGGCTCTGCAACCTTGAAAAAAACGTGGGGGTAATTAAACGAGACGCTGGCTATAATCTGACGCGCAAGCGGGTACATACGCGAGATACGCACGATTTTGTCATCGTCCAAACCTGGCACGTCGAAATCAAGCTCATACGTCTTCAGCAAGCGCCGCCATGTCTTATGGCGTGACCGCATATACTTGCGGCCATTTTCTATAGCGCCTTGCCAGTATTCTATCTCGCGTTCTTTCAACCTTACTTGCCTCTACCGCTCTTCTTCATGTTGTCTGAACCAGCCGCCTTGGGCTTTACTGCCTTGCCTTTAACGCTTTTGTTTGCCTTCGTCGTAGTTGGGGTTCCGTTAAAACCTTTCATCGTCTTTGCTCCAAGTGTTGGGCCAGCGCGAACTAGCGCACCAACCGCAGTGTTAGGCTTCGGCGTATCGCCCATTGCGTCTGCCGTAACCCATTTCCAACATATCCAACGCTTCTTGNCCCGTGCCTTCGTACGGCATCTCATCAGCCTGTTTNTGGGGCCGATANACGTGCATCATNGCGTAGCGCAACTCGTCAGCNGCNTGATCTTCTGCCGTAGTATCCAGATCCTCTGGATTCTTTGTGCTGCGNNGCAGGGCTGGCATCGTGCGACACAGCGCATCGTTCCAACCGTTAAACACATACAANCGCTCTTTTACCAGTGCATCGTTGACAACGCGCCATCCCGTTACACGGTCATTGTTCGCTCTTGTCAAAAAGATGCCGTGTTCAGCAAACACATCAGCTGGCGAGTGGTTGATCACTTCGCTCAAGCGCCTTCTGACAAACATCGACGGGTCGCAGTACGTTGCCTGTGGGTAGCGACCCCCCGTAAACGGACAACTTTCAATCATCTCAACGATGTTGGCGGCGTGTTGTGATGCTGTAGCATTAGCGCGGTAATACTCGCTGATGCGATACACGTTGTAGTCCCAATCTACAACATACAAGCCATACGAAGTGGGGCTTGCCTCTCCATAGTCCATCGCGCCAAACAGACCCCAGTGTTTTGGTATCTCGAAGCTGTTGACGAGGATCTTCTTTTCGTCCCAGTTGGTGAAATACTGACCAACAAACGAGTCCCAATCGCCGTCTAACCATGCTTTTACAAGCTGCTCGTCACCTACGCTTTTAAGGCGCTGGATGTAGTGAGGGTCGCGCTCTAACAGGATCTTGTTGTCGGTAACGAGTGACCGTATATACATCCGGGTCATGCCGTCCTCGCCCTGTATTACCGTTGACTCCTCACCAGCGTCGATGAAGTATTTTTTTACGTTGTTGTGGTTTGGCCCACCTGGGTTACCGGTAGCACGTATCCGCTTTGTTGGCACTTCAGCTGCACCTGTACGCAAACAGGCTTTCAGCTTGTGATACGCTTTCATGTCGGGCCAAGACGTAAGCTCGTCCCAACCAATCCACGTATACTGCTGCCCTTGAAAGTGGTCAGCATCTGCTTCGTTTTCTAAGTGCCTAAACTTTAGCGTAGCACCGTTTGCAAACTGCCATTGGTGTGTGCCGACCTTGTATTCGGCATCTGGNTAGACCTCGCGGAATATNTGCCGCGAACGNTCNATAATCTCGTCCAACTCTGGATAGGTGCGGCGTATCAGCAGCCCTTTCCAGTGTTCGCCGTAGGTGTCTACGTCGGCAAGGTAGCAGGCCAGCAAAAATTCGGATTTTCCTCCACCGCGGGCCCCTCCGAAGAATAGCTCGTCAACAAACGATGCTCGTATCGCCTTTTCCTGTGGGCCAGGTTGTGGCTTCCACGTCATGCAGCCACTTCTTCCGGTATGGCCTTGGACAATTGGTTGAACGCTGTATCCGACTCTTTATGCAGCGAACCCCAATCGGGTACAACCTCTGGATTCCAGAAATCTTTACCTCTCCGCATACCCTCTGCCCATTGAGTAAACTCGCCGATACAATAGCTCTTCTGGTTGTATCGTCCGTTGCTGTGGTTCACCCTGCTGCCTCGTCTACCGTGTAGTTGGCTTCAACCATCTGGTTGTTTTGCTGTAGCCATTCCTCGTAGGACTCTGCCCTGGGAGGAAGGTTAGCCCCCTTGATCTCTACTGTGTGGTCTACCTGTATCCGGTGATC
>FUFK010076909.1_pt1 | contig 13328 bp, 13 predicted proteins | sample 1021851 | NCBI WGS metagenome assembly FUFK01 (sample SAMEA51879418, study PRJEB19060) | metagenome | reverse complement strand
TGTGCAAATCCAGACCCAGAAATCATTCCTGAGGATGTAGAAGAGGTAAGAGAAGACGCAATTTTTTCATCACTTACTTGTTGACGATCAAACCTGTAATATTCCCGTATCAGTGTCTTCAAAATATTGGTATCAGCTTTTTTTGCCTTCCTGAATTGAGGCTCTATTTTTTTTGGGGGAGGCATCGCAGTTTTGCTCCTTTATAGATTTAGGCTGTTTTGTTTTACCAAGAAATTATTGAATAGTTTGTTTTGAACACAAAATAATGGGTGTGTATATTGTTAATATTCGAAGCGAAATACTAGGGCCTTTAACATGACAACATTCAAAAACAACCGCTTCTCTCGACGAGGTTTTCTTGCAGGAACTGGGATGCTAACTGCGGGGATTTCTCTACCTAGCGGCTTACTGAAAGCTAGTGGGTCATCAACACTAAATTTTTATAATTGGGATACTTACATAGGCGAGACGACCCTCTCAGATTTCAAAAATTCTAGCGGAATAGACGTAAAGATGGATTTGTTTTCTGATAATGACGAATTGTTTGGAAAACTTCGAGCAGGTAATCCTGGCTATGATCTTATTGTACCTTCAAGCGATTTTGTCGAAAGAATGATAATAGCCGATATGCTTTNGCCATTAGACAATAATGCCATTCCTAACAGGGTGAATGTGGAGCCAACGTTTCTCAATGTAGGNTTTGACCCAGGTCGACGTTATTCGCTCCCATACATGTGGGGAACAATGGGGATTGGTTATAGAAAATCAAAAGTGGATGGAACTCCCGATAGCTGGAGATGGCTGCTAGATTCGTCAAAATATCGTGGGAAAATAGCACTTTTGAGTGAAGCCGGCGACGTGCTGGGCGCAGCTTTTAAATACATGGGACATCCACTGAACACAACAGATCCAAAAATTATTACCCAAGCAGAACAACTGTTAATAAAACAAAAACCGAATATCAAAGTGTTTGCACCCGATAATGGACAGGATCTATTACTTTCTGGTGAGGTAGATCTGGCCATGGAATGGAATGGAGATATACTCCAAGTCATGGAGGAGGANCCNGATATTTCCTACGTCGTTCCAAAAGAAGGTTCAATCGTATGGGAAGATGCCCTNGCTATTCCAAAGGGTGCCCCAAACCCTCAAAATGCNCACAAGTTCATTAATTTCTTGCTAGGTGCTGAAGCTGGTGCGGCTATAGCTGAATTTATACAGTATGCCACCCCGAATGTTGCGGCAAAAAAACTGATGCCCGAAGGGTATAAGAATAATCCAGCAATATTTCCTTCAGACACAACATTAAAATCGTGTGAGTCCTCTATCTATAAGGGCGAGGAAGCAGTCAGACTATATGACGAGGCATGGACTAGGGTGTTGGCGGCGTAATTGGATGCTGTCAGATAGGTTTAGAGCTAGAAATGAAAATAGTAGAAAGGTTTTCTTGGTAACTTTTTTACCGCCAACAATTTGGTTAATACTNTTCCTNCTTGCACCAGTTCTTATTATTGTAGNTTATAGCTTTTCACAAAAAGTCGGCTTGATAAATATTGAAGTTAACTGGGTAATGGATAATTACCGNNGAGCAGCGGATCCTCTCTATCTAAAAATTTTTNCAAAGAGTTTTTATATNGCTGGAACTACAACATTTTTGTGCCTCATTATCTCTTTTCCTGTCGCATTAGCCATTACAAAAGTCCGACAAAATTGGAAGTTAATTATTCTAGTTCTTCTAATGCTTCCGTTTTGGATAAATCTGCTCATAAGGACTTATGCGCTAATTGCAGTTTTAAGAACGCGCGGATTTTTGAATTCTGGTTTCGAATGGATAGCAGCTCATTTAGGATTGCGATTTGAACCCGTACAATTTCTGTACAACGACACAGCTATAATAATAGGTTTGGTTTACATACATCTCCCATTTATGATTCTTCCAATTTACGCTGGTTTGGAAGGCTTTGATGAAACACTCAAGCAAGCTGCCAAAGATCTTGGAAGCTCAAGTATGCAAGTTTATCGTCATATTGTTTTCCCTTTAATAAGGCCCAGTGTTTTTGCTGGTTGCATCTTGGTTTTTATTCCTGCGCTTGGTTCATATTTGACGCCAGAGTTGTTGGGTGGGACAGATGGACAGTTGATAGCAAACGTTATTGAGCGTCAATTCAAGCATGCAAATGATTGGCCTTTTGGTGCCGCACTTTCGATGGTTTTAATTTATCTTACCTGTGGCGTAATAACTGTGTGGTTATTAGTTGCAAAGCGCAAGAAATCCTGAAGTGGAAAAGGTAAAACTATTGTTGTTTGGTGAATTCATATCGGCAATTAAACCCAGCCTAAGAAACCCATGGTTGCATATTTCTCTTCTGGTGACCTTATTATTTCTCTATACGCCAATCATTGTCTTGATAATATTTTCTTTTAACGACAGCCGTAGAAATATCGTTTGGAAAGGCTTTACGCTAAAATATTATAAGAAGATGTTTTCTAATGAAATTCTCTTAGAGGCTTTTTTAAATTCAATAGTAATTGCTCTTATTACTACGATACTTAGCCTGATGTTAGGTGTTTTAACAGCTATTTTATTGTGGCGTTTTCAGTTTCCTCTCAAGTCCTTATATCAAGGAATGATAATGATCCCCGTCATTGTTCCTGAGATATGTATTGGCATTGCGTTTTTGGTGTTTTTTAATTGGATCGGTTGGCCACCCGATCTCATTTGGCCGTTGAATCTCGCAAAAATTATTTTTGCTCATAGCCTGTTTTGTTTCCCATTTGTTGCGATCGTTATTAGGGCAAAGTTGGTCAGTCTAAACAGGGAGTGTGAGGAAGCCGCTAAAGATTTAGGGGCAAACGCTTGGCATGTTTACAGAGATATTTGGTTCCCACATTTAAAACCAAGCCTTATTGCTGGTGGTTTGCTGGCCTTTACTTTGTCGCTGGACGACTTTGTAATAACGTTTTTTACGTCTGGTCCTGAGACTATCACACTGCCAATCAAAATATATTCAATGGTAAGGTTCTCTGTTACCCCAGAGGTGAATGCCGCTTCAACGGTACTTATTGCTGTGACAATTCTTTCGGTCTGTACCGCAATATTCCTTCAAAAAGAAAGTTTAAAGAAGGGAAGTTTCGAATGAGCGCGCCTTTGATTAGTTTGCAGGGACTTTCTAAAAGTTTTCAAGGTAATGATGTTGTTAAGTGCGTTGATCTTACTATTGATAAGGGCGAATTTTTTGGAATTCTGGGACCTTCAGGCTGCGGTAAAACCACGCTCNTAAAANTGATTGCTGGTTTGGAGGAGCCTAGTGCAGGGAGGGTAATTATTGATGGGCATGACATGAGCGCGGTTCCGGCAAATCGCCGTCCGGTGAATACAGTATTCCAGTCATACGCTATTTTCCCGCACATGTCGCTGGAGGACAACATAAGCTATGGGTTAAAATTGAAAGGCATTGGCTCTGAAGAGTTAAAAAAACGAGTGTTAGATATGCTAGATGTTGTGGATTTAAAAGGTTTGGAAAGGCGTTGGCCGGATCAACTTTCCGGAGGGCAACTTCAGCGGGTAGCTCTAGCGCGCGCATTAATAATGGAGCCGAAGGTGGTTTTGCTCGATGAGCCCCTTGCCGCTTTAGACGCAAAGTTACGAGAAACTATGAAATATGAGCTGGTGAAGATTCAAAAAGAAATAGGTGTCACATTTATTATGGTTACGCATGATCAACAGGAAGCTTTGTCCATGATGGATAAAATTGCTGTTATGAATGGGGGAATAATACAACAAGTTGATCAGCCTAACTTATTATATGAAAAGCCAAAAAATCTTTTTGTAGCTAATTTTATAGGGTCCGCAAATTGTCTCATGGGGAGGGTTACAAAAGTAGAAAAGGGTCGGACGCATATAATGCTTGCAGATCTCAACCAGGAAATCATAGCATTTTCTNATGAAAACTTTAAGGTCAGTGATCGTGTCCAGGTCATCATTCGGCCTGAAAAACTAGCATTTCAGGATACTGAACTTTCTAGCAATCATGAAAAAACTATCAACCGCGTTAGCGGCGAATTGTTGGAAATAACATATCATGGGGGTGTTTCTACGCTCAGAGTTGGTTTTAAGAATAAGAATTTAAAACCTCTGATTATTAGTCAACTCAATAACCAGGATCAAACGAAAGACGGGTATCGCATTGGAAGTCATGTTGAAGTTTGCTGGCGACTTGACGCAGCGACGTTGGTGGCTGATAGCTAATATTTTTTCTTCTGAAGAAAATATTGGCTTATCAGTCTAAAAGCTAGGGGCGCAAATAGAATAATAATGCCTATCCTGCAAAGATGGTGGGTTGCCACAAACGGAACGTCTTGCCCAATGCCAATGGCTATCAAGCTCATCTCTGCTAGTCCACCGGGTGCGTATGCTAATGTAACGAGATACCAAGGTATCCCAGTGAGTTCCCCTATTAACAGTCCTCCCGCTACGGCAGTTGACATGAGAATAAATGTTGAGCCTATGGAAATTTTTAAAATCCTGAGCACTTCAGCAGGTTTTGTTCCAGTGAACCTGCACCCGATTGCTGTACCTAGTACAACCTGGGCAATGGCAACTAGACCGACGGGGGGTGATGAGCTCGCCCAGCCATTTATATGGGCAATGGCTGTCAGAATCATAGCTCCCAGTAAAAAAGCCGCCGGTAATCTGAGGCATTTTGCTAAAAAGGGGCCCAAAGTGACACTTATCGCCATGGCTAACCATTCAGAAAGTGGGAGATCAAAACCGGGCCCTTCCGGAAGAAGGCCCTCGGGTGTTTCATATCCACCAAATATTCTGAACATAAAAGGTATAGTTAGGACGACGAATAATACTCGGGATGCTTGTGTCAGAGCAATGGCTCTATCATCACCACCCATCTCACCTCCGATAATAGTCATATCGTTTAACCCACCAGGTGCTGCTGAAAAATAGGAAGTTATTGGGTCATAATTAGCAAATTTGTATAAGTAAAATAAAACACATAGCATTGATAGTATTATATACCCGACCATGGCAGTCACGGAGAACGTCCAGCTACTCAATCTGTCGAGTAGGTCTGGCGTAAATTGGCTGCCGAGCATAACGCCTATAAAGACAACCATACATTGTCTCAAGGCATATGGTAATTTCACTGACCATCCGAAGATCGCGGCGATCGTAACAAAGACCATCGACCCCAGCATCCAGGGAAGGGGCATCTTCCAAAAGGCAAATAATAGGCCGCCGAAAGTTCCTATAGATAGCGCTAAAATCAATGGTTTACAGCTAGAAAAAAAATTTTGAACGATCATTTATTAGTGCTTTATTTCTTAACGGAATATAAATGTGCGTAAACGCAGTGAATTCGAGCAGTTAAGCAACGCAAATAGCCTTCTTTTACCTTCTGAAGAAACTTAAGCACGGCTTTACGTGAGGGATTGCCTCTTCCACAGCTTTAGTCCATGTTAACNTTTGTAACTGAATGTTAAATTGTTCGATATNAAAACTTTACTAAAAACTAGCTCATAGGAGATTAAAATGAAATCTTTGCGACGATTGGGGCTGGCCGCTGGAGCGGTTTTAATGCTCTCAACACCGCTGCAGGCTGCAGATATTGTTATAGGGATTCGGTCAGAACCATCTTCTATCGATCCATATTTTCATAATCTTGGGCCAAATAACGCTATGTTAGGACAGATATTTGACCGGTTGAATGACTGGACGCCTAAAATGGATAAAATGTTTGGCCGAGCAGCAAAATCATGGAAGGCAATAAACGAAACAACCTGGGAGTATAAACTTCATAAAGGGATCAAGTTTCACGATGGTTCAGACCTCACCGCCGATGACGTCATCTTTTCCTACGATAGAGCAGCTAATTATACGGGCGGTAATTCGAGCTTTAGAACCTACACCAAAGGTAAAACTCTTAAGAAAATTGATGACTACACAATCCACATCACCACGGAAAAACCTTATCCTTTGATGCCAAATGACACCACTACTGTTATGATTATGTCCAGCGAAGCTAAGGGTACTGGTGGTAAGAATAAGGGGATTTCAGCCAAAGACTTCAATAACGGACTGGCTGCAATAGGCTCTGGACCCTACAAGTTTGTGGAATGGAAAAAGGGTGATCGTATTGTCCTTGAAAAGTTTGCAGGCTACAAAGGGCCGATTGAACAACCTTGGGACAAAATCACCTTCAAGTTTATTAAAGCTGAACCCGCTAGGGTAGCTGCATTGCTTGCTGGTGACGTTGATGCAATTGATAACGTCCCAACTTCAGATATTGAAAGGCTGAAGAAAAACGCGAAGGTCACGCTGAGTTCCGGCGTATCNAATCGTGTGATTTATCTCCACATGGATCAGTTCAGAGATAAGTCGCCATTCGTGACTACAAAGGATGGTAAGCCGCTCGATAAGAACCCACTCAAAAACCCGAAGGTTCGGAAAGCTATTTCGATGATGATTAATCGCGAGGCTATTGTTGAAAGAGTTATGGAGGGCGTGGCCATCCCAGCGGGTCAGTTGCTCCCAGAAGGTTTTTTTGGTCGATCAAAAAAGCTTAGCTTTGAGAAATATGATCCAAAAGGTGCTAAGAAGTTACTGGAAGAGGCAGGTTGGGGTGACGGTTTTGGACTAACTATTCATGGTCCAAATGATCGCTACATAAATGATGCCAAGATATGTGAAGCCATTGGACAGATGTTATCTGCTCAAGGTATTCCAACAAAAGTGGTGACTATGCCAAAGAACGTCTATTTCAAGCGCGCTTCCAAGGGGGCAAAGGGTTTACCAGAATTCAGCTTTGTTCTAGTTGGTTGGGGCTCGGGTACCGGTGAACCATCTAGTCCGTTGAAGTCGTTGCTAGCGACCCACGATAAGTCAAAAGGTATGGGGGCTTCCAACCGAGGTAGACACTCAGATCCTAAAGTAGATGGTTTGATAAATGAGGCATTGGCTACAGTAGATGACGCCAAACGTGGGAAACTATTAGCTCAAGCAACAGAGTTGGCTATTGGTGAAAACCAAGGCATCATCCCGCTGCATTATCAGGTAAATACCTGGGCAACGCGTAAAGGATTAAAATTCAATCCACGCGCTGATGAGCGTACNACCGGACACGACTATATTCCGGTNAAATAAAANGTATCGGGGCTGCGCGAAAGCGCAGCCCCGATACTATTCTTTGAGTGAATTTTGCTTTTAGCTCTAGAGAAAGCGAACTGATTTTATAGGGGAAATATGTCGGTTTTCATTATAAGACGCCTCCTGCAGTCGGGTGTAGTAGTGATAATCATGTCCTTCATTGTCTTTTCTGGTGTTTTCCTCATTGGGGATCCAGTTGAGATTTTGGTTAGCGATGATGCTGATCAAGAGGAACGGGAGGAAATGATTAAGTCCATGGGATTGGACAAACCCTTTTTAGTTCAATATGGGATTTTTGTCTCGAAAGCCCTTAAGGGGAACCTTGGGGAGTCGTTTGTATTTAATGAACCTGCTTTACTCTTAATATTGGATAGAATGCCTGCGACGATGGAACTCGCAGTNGTTTCTCTTATGATAGCNATAATTTTTGGAATACCATTGGGTGTCTGGGCTGGATTGAAACCGGATTCTTGGGCTTCGAAGAGTATAATGACTGGATCCATTTTGGGCTTTAGTCTTCCCACGTTCTGGGTAGGAATAATGATGATACTGCTCTTTGCCGTNATGCTAGGATGGTTGCCGTCAACTGGAAGAGGAGATGTACAAGTTATTCTAGGAATGCCTATAAGTATTTTTAGTTGGGATGGTTTTAGCCATGTACTAATGCCAGCTGTTAATCTTGCATTATTTAAATTATCAATGGTCATACGTCTCGCACGGGCGGGAACTCGAGAAGTTTTGCACCAGGATTATATTAAATTTGCTAAGGCTAAAGGACTACAGGAGTCCCGAATAATATTAGTTCATGTAATGAAAAATATTTTGATACCAGTTGTAACTGTTCTAGGTCTCGAATTTGGTGGTTTAGTGGCCTTTTCAGTTGTTACCGAGACCGTTTTTGCTTGGCCGGGTATGGGAAAGCTATTGATAGACTCAATAGGGTTGTTGGATCGACCTATCATTGTTGCTTATTTGATGATCATCGTTTTTCTCTTTGTCTTCATTAATCTTGTGGTTGATATATTATACTCAATTCTGGATCCACGCGTTCGTCTTCAGGATGTAAAATCATGACGGCTACTGACCAGGATATAAGCGAGGGCAACAAACAAGATGCTCAGGAATTTGAGGGGTTACAAACCCCCTTTAAGCGTTTCCTGTCGGATTTTTGCGAGTCTAAGCTAGCAGTGCTTGGATTTTTAGTAATCGTGGGTATTGTTTTGTTGGCAATCTTTGCACCGCTTTTAACACCAACAGACCCCTATGATTTAACGTCTGTTACTATTTTAGATAGTAGGCTTGCCCCAGGCGAGAAAATGATGTCTGGAACAGTTGCCTATTTGGGTACAGATGGGGCTGGCCGAGATATGGTGAGCGCCATGATTTATGGTCTGAGGATAAGTCTAGGTGTTGGGATTGGCAGCGGCATTATTGCTATGTTGATAGGTATAAGTTTTGGTCTTTTATCAGCCTATGCGGGCGGTCGCATTGATGCGCTTTTTATGAGGATTGTTGACATACAGCTTAGTTTTCCCGCCATTTTGGTTGCGCTTGTTTTATTGGTTACGCTTGGAAAAGGTGTAGATAAAACCCTAATTGCATTGGTCGTGGTTCAATGGGCGTACTATGCAAGAACAATTCGGGGGACGGCTTTAGTCGAGCGTAGACGAGAGTATATAGAGTCGGCAGTGTGTCTAGGACTATCAAAAAATCGAATTATGTTTCGCCATTTATTGCCTAATTGTATAGCCCCAATGATAGTAGTCGGCACGATGCAGGTGGCCCACGCTATTTCTTTAGAGGCAACACTGTCATTCCTAGGCTTAGGCATGCCACAGACAGAACCCTCACTTGGGCGTCTAATTTCAAACGGCTTTGAATACATCCTTAGTGGAAAGTATTGGATAAGTGTATTTCCCGGTTTGGCACTCTTAGTCACTATTGTAAGTATCAACCTTGTTGGTGATAGACTCAGGGACGTGCTTAACCCACGACTACAAAAATAGGCGGGTGTAGACTTGACACAAAAACCAACGTTAGACGTAAGAGATCTTCGAACCTACTTTTTTACAAAAGGTGGCGTGGCTAAAGCCGTCGATGGCATAACTTTTTCAATAGCCCCAGGCAAAGTCCTTGGATTGGTTGGGGAATCAGGGTCTGGGAAAACAGTAACAGGCTTCTCTATACTCGGCTTAGTCGATCAGCCGGGCAGAGTAGTTGGCGGCGAAATTCTTTATCGGGGTGAAGATTTAAATAAGGTCTCCGCTGAAAGAATGCGAGAATTGCGCGGTGTAAACATTTCAATGATTTTCCAAGACCCTATGATGACATTAAATCCGGTACTGCGAATAGATACACAGATGATTGAAGCAATACGTGCCCACGAAAAGGTATCTAAGGAAATTGCTCGCCAGCGAGCGCGCGATGCACTGGGTCAAGTTGGTATAGCATCCCCAGATGAAAGACTTCGGGCCTATCCTCACCAATTCTCTGGGGGTATGCGCCAGAGAGTGGCTATTGCTATAGCTCTTTTGAATAAGCCCGATCTTATTGTAGCAGATGAGCCCACAACAGCATTAGATGTAACCATTCAGGGGCAAATACTCTATGAAGTGCAAAAGCTTTGTTCTCAAACTGGTACAGCCCTCATTTGGATTACACATGATCTATCTGTAGTTGCGGGTCTGGCAGATCAAATTTGTGTTATGTATGCCGGAAAAATCGTTGAGTCCGGTGANGTAAATGCTGTTTTAGATAANCCAATGCATCCCTACACCCATGGTTTAATAACATCGGTCCCTAGTAAAAATAAGAGAGGGGCCCCGTTATCACAAATTCCTGGAATGGCACCTTCATTACTCAGTTTACCAAAGGGGTGCGCGTTTGCGCCCAGATGTAAGTGGTCGAATTCTNATTGTCAGGAGCAGCCAGATATTAGACTTGCTCCGCAGAATCGGCGACTCTTATGTCATAATCCAATTGAATACAATAACGATAATATCAGTCAGGAAACCTCGTGAGTAATTCAGAATTAGAAACGCCAATACTAAGCATTGAGAATGTTTCTAAGCGTTTTGTGAAATCGCTAGATTTGGCGGGGAAGATTGCACAGAAACTGGGCGCTAGAGTGCGTGAAGAGATAGTACATGCTGTTGATGGCGTCTCAATTGAAATCAAGGATGGAGAGGTCGTTGGTTTGGTTGGAGAGTCAGGATGTGGAAAATCTACGCTTGGGCGGGTTGTTGCCGGCGTTCATGGAGCAAGCGATGGAAGGGTATTATTTAGAGGTCAAGATGTTGCAAATTTGGAAGGAATCGAGGCTCGCGAAGCTGCATTAAAGATACAAATGATATTCCAAGACCCGATGAGCTCACTTAACCCAAGGCTAAGAGTTCAGGATATAGTAGGTGAAGCCCCCGTTGTGCATAAAGTTGTGAACCACTCTGAAATTGAGGACTACGTTGCGCAAATAATGACAAGAGTAGGCTTGGATCCGAGTTATGCCCGACGATATCCACACCAATTTTCGGGGGGGCAAAGACAAAGAATAGGTATAGCAAGAGCGCTTGCAGTTCAGCCAGATTTTTTGGTTTGCGATGAGTCCGTGGCAGCGCTAGATGTCTCTATTCAAGCGCAAGTTCTTAATTTATTCATGAAACTTAGGGAAGATCTCAACCTTACATACTTATTTATTAGTCATGATTTAGGGGTCGTGGAGCACTTAAGTGATAGAGTTGTTATAATGTACCTTGGACGAGTGGTTGAGGTAGCACCCACCGAAGATTTATTTAGACAACCAAATCATCCTTATACTAAAGCATTATTAGCTGAAGTACCTCGTTTGGACACCCGGGCTAGACGTTTTGCTCCGATAGAGGGTGAGATACCCTCGCCTATAGATCCTCCCTCTGGATGCCATTTTCATCCACGCTGCCCCAATGCTACNTTAAGATGCAGAGAAGAAAGACCGGTTCTGCGGGAAATTAGCCCAGATCGCCACTCAGCGTGTCACCTTAACGATGACCACTAATGCATCCAATAAAAATATTAAAGACGTTCTGAGAGTTTATACACAAAGCAGGATTTCTGCGCCAATCGTATATGATTCACCTCATTCTGGTATTATCAGCCCACCGGACTTCCGAACTACCGCAACAGACTCGCAACTGAAGACGGCTAGAGATGCGTTTGTTGATGAATTAATTATAGATAGTAGTAATCTAGGCGCTGCGGTTTTGGTTGCGGATTTCCCTCGTACATACATTGATCCAAATAGATCTAAATCGGAAGTTGATATTTCCATGATTAATGGAAAATGGCCGCACGATGTTCAAGTAACAAAAAAACTCGATGTAGGTATGGGTTTGATAAGAAAATATATTTTGCCTAATGTGCCGATGTATTCAAAAAAATTAACAGTCTCCGAAGTAGAAAATCGAATTAAAAATTATTGGTCACCTTATCATCAATCGCTGCAAACCTTGCTTGAAGAGAAACTATCTGAGTTTGGGTCAATTTTTTACATAAATTGGCATTCTATGAAATCTAAAGGTAACCAAATGAACATAGACAGCGGTAAAAAACGGCCTGACTTTGTGGTGAGTGATCAGGATGGCAAGACATCGTCTAGGGAATTTCGTGATTTAATTACTAAAAGTCTAATGGAGAAGGGTTATGAAGTCGCAATTAACTATCCCTATANAGGAGCAGAACTGATTAAGCGCTATGGGGCACCCTCGAAAAATTGTGATGCAATCCAGATAGAAATTAATCGGCGGCTTTATTTGGATGAAAATTCAGTCTCAAAGAACGATGGTTTTTCGGTTTTAAAAGGTAATTTATTTGAATTAACAAAGCGCCTANTTGACTTCGCTCTTGATAAAAAAACTTAATTTTAGTTTTTTGGCTTACTTGAGTTACCCTGGCGGACGTTATCCAACGCTGCTTCTTTTTCGCTTATTTTTTCCATAGCTTGCTGCGCTCCACGCGCTGTTTTGAGATATTTTTTGTGTTGTAAAAGGCGCTTCTTCATGAAAACAGATGCTTCGTCGCTACCCGGTAGCGGATTGTTGTCTGGTTCAATAAAGTTTTCCATTGAGTTTTTTTTATTTTCTATGTCTCGATCTTTTGACATTTTGACACCGTATTATTGGGTTTTATGTTCATTATTGATCACTAAATCATAGTGATTTTGGACTTAAGTCACCTCACGGCGAAAATTGCTCCTTGAGCACTCGTTCATCTAGATTGTGGTCAGGGTCGTATAAGAGATTCAGGTTTATACTCCTATCTTCCTTTACGGAAACNGCTTTAATATCCCGTACTTCTGTGGAGTCGGCAGTCGCACTTACAGGCCGCTTTTGGACATCCAATGATTCAATTTTAATTTCTGCGTCATGTTGCANTAACGCTCCACGCCACCTTCTGGGTCTAAATGCACTTATAGGGGTAAGAGCAAGAATGCCAGCTCCAAGTGGAATGATTGGTCCATGCGCAGATAAATTATATGCGGTACTTCCAGCAGGAGTGGATACAAGAATACCATCACATAATAGCTCTTCCATTCGGACAGTACCATCAATGGTAATTCTCAATTTAGCGGTTTGCGAGGTCTCGCGGAGTAAAGAGACCTCATTGAAAGCTAGGGCCTCTTTAACGATCCCTGTTGAAGTTTCGACATGCATTCTTAAAGGGTGTAGCGTTACTAATGTTGCAGCCTCAATACGTTTGAGAAGGTTATCCAATGAAAACTCATTCATTAAAAACCCNACAGTGCCTTTGTTCATTCCGAAAACCTTAACCGGNTTATCTATGTAGTAACGAAGCGCTTCCAGCATTTTTCCGTCACCACCAAGAACAANCACTACGTCAGCTTGATTTTCTGGNACATGCGGATATTTGTTTTCAAGTTCACTTTTTGCTTGTAATGCGGTTTCATCTTGTGAAGCGACAAATGCTAACTTTGTTTGTGACATTTTGTTACTTTCGATCTACCCACCGNNAAGATGTTACCATNATTCAGTATATTTAGGACATTGTAAATTTTATGGCGAATGACTTGCGCTCGAAGGGGGGTCATAAGCCTTTGGTCTATATAATGCAGCCCCACGTCGAAAAAGCTGATGCCATTTTCATATATTATTCGTCACAAAATCTCAATTTTATTGCA
>FUFK010048260.1_pt1 | contig 13328 bp, 31 predicted proteins | sample 1021851 | NCBI WGS metagenome assembly FUFK01 (sample SAMEA51879418, study PRJEB19060) | metagenome | reverse complement strand
CCCCTNCNTNTTTNANNGCAGGGAGNTTTTGTTTGNNNNTTTACNGATGAGCGTCAAACTCAACGGCAACANGTACTCACCATTGGGCAGCAGGGTNCCAACNGATCTNTTGCCTACAGCGATCAGGTACGAGAACGCAAGNGCTGTTTTGTTTGACAGGCTTGGTGATTATGAGCGTGCCACNGAGTGTTTNATGCTGAAACGGCGCTATGAACGCCGCGCCATGGANGAGTNCNNTTAAGAGCCATGCAACGTTTTTACAACCTNCTNGCNGTNCTGTCGTTTGCGATGGCTGGAACGCTGACGATTGGTNGCGTGCTGTTCTACACCCGCATTCCATCACTNACCAAGAAGTACATCAACGACCTCAAGGTTGAGCTGACAGAGACGATNCTTGAGCAAGTGCCCGTTCCAGANNTGCCNAAGCTGCCGACTGAAACTGGCCCTGCAATCAGGTCACCATTTTNNNTTCGNTNCTGNGNNTCAACTTCTGGNGCNTCCCAGTGATCAAGCCATTCCCGCAATGCCTGCCCTGTTGGCGTTGANTTAGGCCAGCGCACNAANTTNAGCAAAGCGNCTCAGGNTCAGTNAACAGCATTGANGANTTGCCNGANCTGCAGACGTAAACGAGCGGCGGCCCTTCTCTGTGCTTGGTAGCTTCAACCCAGAGCTGACCTGCTGTAAANCGTTCTGACTTCATGGAAGAGATTCGTGAGATAGACGTGCCAGAGATCAACGTGGTGGTCAACTTGCCNGAGGTGGCGATACCAGCAGCACCACCAGTGACGTTGCAGATTGGTGTGCCGGTAATCGACTTGCCAGCGTTTGACCCGTTGGATTTTGAACCTAAGGTTCAAGCACCAAAGCCTTCCGCGCCAAAAGCTAAACCAGAAGCTCCACCAGTTAGTCCCCCCAAAATAGAACTGCCAAAGCCAGCAGCACCAGCAGTAACTCCAGAACCAAAGGTTGAGACAAAAACACTGCCTCAGCAGGTTATTGAAGCTCTCCCCACGATTCCACAAGCGACAACGGTGGCGGTGTCTTCAGTGATTGGTGTTACGGCTGGATTGTGTACGCCGTTCTTGCTGAAGTTAATTCGACCGGTCATCAAAAAGGCCGCTCAGAAACTGCAAAAAGCTTTGGGCCGCCAACCAGTTCCAAAAGGAGTTAGTGCCCGACGTGCGTTGCAGAGGTCGCTGAGGGGATGAGATGCGTGTGGGGCGTCGGCGTATGAATGAGGACATCAGCGCAAACTTTTTCATAGGGTGAACCTTTGGCAAACCTAATGCCCTTGAGCTTGAGTTCGCCACAGTGCTTGAGTCTGCTGATCTCAAAGTCAAGCCTCAAATTGGCTAGTTTCTGCTGCTGATGCGCAAGTTGAGTATCAACAGCAGCCTTACAACGTTCTTGTAGGCCGCCATCTAGCGGAATTGTGGCTTGAACGGAAAGGCCGAGATTCCAGTTGTGGTTATCTTTCTGACCCGTTCTGGTGTCCTTAAAAAACAAAACATCGCCAGGATTGTCTAAAACCCCGTCTTCATCCAGATCACTGAGATCGTAAACAGGATCTTGATAGCTGTATTCATAGGGCAAACCCCATGACTTGGTGCGGTTGAGGTAAGGGGTGACCGTCAGAGTAGGACCCTGACAACTTATCCCTGCCCCGTAAAAATTGTGTATAGCAGTGCCTTGTAAAACTTGGACAGCCTGGTTAGACACCGATCCAGATGATGTTGCTGTAGGCGCTGCTGTTGCAGAGATCCCGCCAACGTCTTGCGCGTTGACTGGAGCGGTGGCGATTATTCCGAAAAGGAGGAAACCGAATCTGTGACGCTTGTGATTTCGGTAACGCGCTGAATCGTTGTCACGTTTGAAAGCCCTGGCCCCCGATAAGTCTCGACAAACTGAAAAGCTTCGCCTGGGTTGACGATTGACCAGTTTGGCCGCTCTCCTAAAGAGGTCCATCCGTTAATCGTGCTGCTGGCAACAGGGTTGATTGGAGCGTCGCTTTGAACATTAACGCCACTAGCAGAGTATTCCCAACCAGTGTCGTAGTTTTCACTGACGATAGTTTCAGTGACTTTAGAAGTCGTCTCTGTTCTGCTTGTGAGCGTGCCAGTGCTAAAGGCAGGCACTACAGGAACAGCTCCTGCTGCTGGAGCGTAGAGCAGCAGAAGCAATAACCAACGCATCAATCAACCTCAATGCTCAGAACGATTTGACCTGTTGCGGTGGTTCCTGCACCACCAGCCGTGATTGTCATCGCACCATCAGTTGCAATCGTGCCAGCGAGGTTGCCAGCCACACCGCCTGAAGTGGTGGTGGTGTTACCGAGCATTGGAAGACTGGTGACGACACCGCTGCTTACGGTAGTGGCGCTGGGTGTTGCATCACCTTCGATGAAGGACTCGCTGTAAGAGAAGGCGTCTCCTGCGGTGGTGATGCTGTACTGACCCGGTGTATAGCCCACAGCGTCACCAGCACTGAGAGTCCCGAGAACAGGAGCAGTGTCGAGAGTGACGTTGCTGCCACTAACAGCAAGCGTGCTGCCAATTCTTGAAGCCTGTGATGCTGCCCCATCGACTTGGAGTTGCACGGAGGACTGAATCTTGTGGGTGATGTCTGCCTTAGCAGGCAAAGCAGCTGCCAAAGTGATGCCCAATACCAGAAGTGCGCGGGTCATTTGATGCCAGCTTTGGTGTCTTTATTGTCAATGATATTCGGCCTCTTGTTACCGTTGCCATTGCCTTTGCGTTCGATGCCAAACGAAGCCATTGCGCCAGTCAGGAGCGAAGCGACAAACGTGTTGTCCATTTTCATCTGAGGGAAGATCCCTAGATAGGAAACGGTCAGCAGCGTGGCGCTCCAGAACAGAACAGCGCATTTGACGACATCAGCAACGCTGACGCCTTCCTTTTCATGGTTGTCATCCATGGGTTCTGCCATGATGAAGCGAGTGATTGGGGCGGTTCATGGTTGAAGTGTGGGCCGCCGTTGCTGGCGCGTCAATCACAGTTGCTGGCCTAGGTGTCTCAGGGATCAACCGTCAAACGCGCCAAGGACAAGACTCGTTGATTCGGCTGACTGCTGCTGTAGACAACCTGTCTGGAAGGCTAGACATCCTGCACCAAGACATCAAAAGCAAGGAGGTCGAGGTCTTTGGAAGGTTGAGCGAGTTGGAGCGATCAGTGGCCAGGTTGGAAGGTCATAGCGATCGGCACTAACGTATAAACGCAGTCCAAGTTGCAACCATGCTGCTGTTAATTCGTCCCATCCTCTTTCGCTTTATGCAGTCGGAGGGCGTCAAGAAGTTGGTGATTGATCTTCTAGAGGCTTACTGCTCTTCAACCGACAACACGATTGACGATCAAGTCGTGGCTTTTGTGCGTAAAAACATGTATCCGACAACCAGGGTGGAAAACTGAGGTGTGTCCGGCATCATCCAGGTGACCCTGCTGGTCATCGCCATGGCGCTAGCGTTGCTGCCCTTTTTTCAGTGGTACAAGCCAGACGTGCCGCATCGCATGGCTGCCATTAAGCAGCTGGAGGAGGCCATGCCCCCTGAGTTGCTGCAGGAAGACGCGGAATGGTTTCAAGCTTGGAAGGCGAGTGGCATAGATCAGGAGGTGTACTTGCCTCGCTACTTCCGACAACTCGATCTGCCTGGCGGTAAACGTAAGTGCTTCACGAGCGCGGCAGCCATGGTGGCCGCCTATTACAAAAAAATTGCCACCCAAGAGGAATACGAACGGATTAGGGAGCGATACGGTGACACCACTTCCGTCTTTGCTCACGTCCAGGCGCTAACCAGTTTGGGCTTACAGGTTCGCTTTGTTGACAACGCTGACGCAGAAGATGTGATGGAAGCGATCGACGCTGGCATCCCGCCGATTCTTGGCTGGTATCACCGGGGTGACATGCTGCGCGGCGAGCCTCCAATGTGCGGGAGCGCAAGTTGCGGCCACTGGAGCGTGGTGCATGGGTATCAATCCCGATATGCCGAAAACGCCAGCTGGCTCATGTCAGATCCGGCTGGCCTGCCAGACATTGAACGGGGCGGTCATAATCCTGCGCTGTCTGGTTATCGCGTCAGCATCCGNCANGCTGCNTTTCATCAACGTTGGCAAGTNNATGGCCCCANNAGCGGCTGGGCCATATTTGTCGAGGCACAATAGGTTGCACTTAAAAGCAGCGAATGTCGGTTCTGTGTGACTGGGAGATCAAGGCAAGGTGTCAAAAAAGCCAGATGGTCGTCCCGTTTGACGCAGAGTTGCTAAACCCAGCCAGTCTTGACTTGCGCTTGGGTCTCTACCTGATGGTTGAAAACATCTGTGATCCTGAGCTGTTGCGGATCGACATTTCAGGCAGTACAGAGGATGACCCGTTCATGCTGCAGCCGGGTGAGTTTTGCTTGGCTGAAACACTTGAGCTGTTTAACATCCCCGACGACATCAGCTGTCAATTTGTACTCAAGTCAAGCCGCGCACGATCTGGTCTTAATCACCTGCTTGCTGGCTGGTGCGACCCAGGCTGGCACGGATCGCGCCTCACGCTTGAGTTGAAAAACGAGCGCCTGCATCACCCGATCGGTATTTGGCCTGGGCTCCTCATCGGTCAGATGGTGTTTCACAGAATGACCCCACCGCTGCGCAGCTATCGCGAAACAGGCCATTACAACAACAACTTGACAGTGATGCCTTCTGTGGCATGACTTGATAAGAATCTTCAAGGCGATGGGCTGGGCTGACTGGATGGTCATCAACCAAAGCCTTGAAGAGGAGTTGGAGGTTGAACGCAGCGTTAGAGAGGTCTACAGCTGCGACGACGAGCAAGCCCTGAAAGAGCTTTGCGCCGGACTTGTTCGGCAAAGCTGGCATCAGGGCAAACTGCTCAGCCAAGCAGTCACCCGCATTGGCGAGCTTGACTCAAAGCTGGCCTGTTGGGATTAAAAAAGCCCCCTTGCGGGGGCCGTGTGATCAAAAGCGTGAGCGCAGCTCGGCTTGGATCATTTCGACAATCTCAGCGTTGCGTTTGCGGATGCTTGGGTTTTTTGAAACAGCGCCTTGAGCAGAGATCTCAAGGGAGTTGTCCATCAAGACCAGGGTGGGGATGGTCTTGCAACGCTCAGGTGTCCAGTAGTTCATGTTGCTTTCCGGTGTGGGGTCTCCCCCTGAACAAATCCAATATACACACATGGCATACCAAGCGCAAGTGGTTAGCCGTGCTTCCCGGCAACTCTTGACCTGTAGAGCCTGACGCACGATTCGTAGTGCCAGTTCGCCTGCCAGTCATGCTTGAAATAACGCGTCATTCCGCCGTGACTCACCTCCCAAAGCAGCATCCCGTCCTTGCTGACCTGCTTGATGGTTGGTCTCATAAAAAAGGAGCGCTGCGGCGCTCCTAGTTTCTCGTTCATTTCCACCTTAAAAGTCAGCGGTTGAGCTGTCAGCTGGGCGAGGCTTGGCATCGCTAAGAGCCATCAGCAGATATTCGTTGCCGGCTTTGCTTTGACGCGGCATCAGGTTGGCGCGCAGCTTNACGCANTCCTCGCCNTTTTGGTTCTCGCAGCGNTCTGCAGTCTTGACCCATTCANCAAGCTTGCGCAGCTCANCCACAGGCACTTCCATGGCGGCCCANTANTGGCCGTCNTTCTTTTGGTCTTTGTTGAAGTTGCCCCAGATGTTGAAGGCGTCGGGTGCGAAATCAGGCATCAGTTGAAGAATTTAGAGATGATGGTTTGCAGCGCAGAGTTAATTACGCCGTGATGGCGTTGCTCTGCGTAGTGCTGCAGCTGGGCAGACAGTTGCTTGTCCAGGCGCACCTGAAAGTGGCCTGAACGGCGGTTGGCGTCTGCCTTGGCTTGCTGTTCGCGTTTCTTGTCGTCCTCAGGCATTTTCCTGAATCCAAGCCTGATGTTTGCGGCTAGTGATTGCAGGAGCAACCTTAGCGTTGTCGCCAAGCTTGAACGCAAAGCGGAACGACTTGCAGAAGTCTTCACGCTTGCCAGGGCTCATCTCGCTGATAAGACCCACAAGCATGTTGCGCTCTTCTGTTGTCAGCGGCTGATCGTCTTTGGCAACACCTTGGATGGGTGGTGTTGATTTAGGCTTCTTTTCCTCGCGGTGAGGGTTTTCAACATCTTCGCGAGCCCAAAGCTGCCAGCCAAGGCCGAACTGTGCAGCAGCTGCTGTGCAAAGGCAACGACGATGGCTGTCAGTCAAATCGCGTGCGCTGACCTTGTCAAAAGGAATCGCGTTGTTGCGATTGTCCATGATGGCCTGAGGGAAGTCAGGCGTTCTTTGACCGTCTGGGCCGCTGAAATAGCCAACGACATAGGCAGTCCCGTTAGGTGCTTGCCAGACGTGGCTGCTGTCAACGTAGTGGGCAAGGTGAAACTGCCAGCCAGGCGCATGGTCATGCAAAAGGTGCATTGTGCGGCACCAGTTGATGTAATCCGCCTTGTAGCTCCCTGTTCCTTTTTGGCTGACATCATCAGAGGTGATGACGTTTGCCAGATTAGNNAAGNGNTGTGACGGTGATGATGGCACCGAGGAAGTCATCTGTTTGATACCTNTTGGTTGCGTAAAGGGANACGATNTGCGAATCGTTTTTNAGCAGGACCTGGGCGACTGCGTCACCGATGGAATCTGCCACACCNCGACAAAGCTTGTCGANGTCNGGNNTTTTNGTGTGATGCNGCGGNGCTGAAGGTTTTAGCTTGCCAGCGTTTCTACCTGTTCCGTAGTCAGACAAAGGCCGTGGGAACACGAACTCACACCGCAGAGAAACTGCGGCGTGAATGTCCCAGCCTTCAGGCTTGTGACGATGTGCAGCAGCAGCAACGTCACTGCGCCAGCTGGCAAGAACTTCTGCGTTACTAGCAACAACAGAGCGACTGTTGTAAGCCTTCATTGAGCCCTGTGGGACAGGTGTGCCGAGAACAGCAAAAGTGACGCTATTGGGGGAGTTTGGCGTGGGTGTCGTCGATTGCTGCATTGAGGATGCTGATGGCAATGGCTGAGGCTGAGATTTTGCGTTGTTGAACGTCAAAGGTTTGACCTGCAACTTNAACTTGAGTTACATGGTTAGCTGTTGCCTCTGAAATTTGCTGCAGTTTTGCAGAACGCTCAGGGTCAAGGTTGATCGAGATGTGTCGCATTTTTAAGTGCAATGTAAAAGGCTAGTTCAAGCTTGGTGAGCTTGGGGTTTTGTTTGTTTAAAGCTGCCTTGGCCCTGGCCTTGGCAGCTTTAACGGTGTCATCAGGCCGGGTGTTCCAATAAATCCCACGGCCCATTTACTTCAGTTTTTCGCAGGCGGGTTGCCAGCCTTGCTCGCAATGAATGCGTTGCTGTTGGTCAAGAGTGTCAACCAAACTGATCCACAGAGCACCGCCAAACAAGACGCAGAAAATGGCAACAATGATGCTGTTGATCTTTGGGTTGCTGTATTCCGGGTCATAAAAGCCGGGTCTGCGGTAGTTAATGTCTTTGCGGTTCATGAGCGAACGAGATAAAGGGCTCATGCGCAGCAGTATGCCCTACTTGGTATGCCATGTCAACGTTTCTTTTTTGACTTAGCTTTTTTCTTCACACGTTTAGGCCGTGCTCTCACCTTGGCCACCGTCTCGTGATAGCCAGGCGGCTCAGGTACGCCGCCTTGTTTCAAGATCTTTGTCCAGTCCACCAGCGCTTGCCCCTGTCCCTAGTATTTGGCTTCTCATCCTTTGATAAAGGGCGAGGACAAGTGACCTGCAGCGGATCAGGTGTGAGGGGCGTAAGGCGCGCGAGCCTGTCCTAGTCCGCAATCATTAAAAATCGGCAACAGGCTGCAACGCCTGGAATCGGCCGAAACACTCCTCCCACGCCGGGATGCAGTCATCTTCAGGGCTGTGCCGGCGCACCTTGCATTTCTCAGGCCCGCTGATCACAGTGACGCATTCGGTGATGCGCACCTTTGGATTGAATTGCATCCACATGCGCGCATAGGCCCCGAGCTGGGCCAGAGGTGACTTGCGGCTTGACACCGCTTTCTTGCTGCTGACCGTCTTGAGGTCGCCAAGGATTACGAACGTTGGATCATCTTTGTGCCGGATGACGAAATCGCAGCTGCCAGCAACAGACCGATAGCGGTCAACCAGCAGATACTCCGTCGCCACGGTCTCAATGCCCTGGAACAGCGGATCGCTCAGCAGCGGCTCAATCCAAGGATCCCAGCGGTCTTCATGCACAGAAGGCTGGTTCTCAAGGTGAGCTTGCAGCACACGATGCAGCACCCTGCCGCGCAACTCCCAGCCATCAGGTCCGTGCCTGTGCTTCTCCATGGCGTCCTTGGCGAAGGGCGACATGTCATGGCTGACAACTTCTGAAACATTGTGCAAAACCCAGTCAGAACGCCACATGTAGCGGTGTGCGTCCTTGAAAAACACCAGATCTGGTATGGGATCCTGCACAAATTGATTGCAAAACTCGGCTCACTATGGGCATACTCAGCCCGCAACGCAACCACCAAGTGGACGATTCCACCCATTTCACGAACACTCGCGTCCTAATTGATCCACGCGTTATTGCCGAGGTTGAGCGGAAAAAACCCATCGGCGTGAACCGCACCAGCTGGGTCAACCTTCTGCTGCAAAGAGCCATCGCATCAGAGCCTGAGCCGCTTGCGCGTGACTGATCTTGATGCTGAGGAGCGTGCATTTGACTTGCTCCAATGGAACCCTTACTCACTCCCCGCTGAATACAACGACGAGCACGCTCTGTTGGGCCTATACAGCAAATTGCAGAAAGAGCGATCTGATCGCGCCCTGGACGCTTGGGATGAACAACACCCCTACAAATGCAGCGATGAGTTAGCGGCTTTCCGCGAACTTGAACGGCTTGGGNTTTATACGCCNGCTGATTTCTTCTCTCCAAGCAAGGCCAAGAATGGTCACTACACCGAACGCCTCAAACAGCTCAGGGATAGTTCCCGAAAGCCTCAAGGATCACAAAGAGCTTCTAAGCAAGGTCGATCAATACGCAAGCACCGTCCTTTGTAACGAGGAAGACCCGCTCAAGCGTTCCCAGCTGCTGCGGCTTTATGCCGATGAGCTTGGCTTCCCCTTGAACGAGCGCACTGCTGCCATCGTCCTCAGCCGAGCGGCAGGGGCAATCAACGGTGTTGCAGAACCGAGGCGTAAAGGCCAGAAGCTCGACACCGCACCTGTGCCCTGGGCATGGGAGGGCGTGATCATGTCTGGCACGTTCAATCTGCTGGTGGCCCCGCCAAAGGTGGGAAAGTCAGCGTTGATGGTCGGAATGATCAGCGCCTGGTATCACGGCGAGGAGTCATACCTGGGTCAGCGTCTGCACGGCGTCTGCCCAAAGGTTTTCATCGTCGGCACCGACCAGCCTGAAAGCGACTGGTTCACGTTGTTCAAGAGGGAGGGCCTGGTCACCAGTGATGGGGAACTGGGCGGCCCTGTGGAGATGCTTTGGCACACNGGNGCCCCGNTGCATCTCACGGATGAGGGTATNTCACACCTTGGGGAAATCGCNGNNGAAAACCCTGGNTCNCTGTTNNTGCTCGACAGCTATCACGCCTGTTGTGCAGTNCTTGGCCTTGAGGAAGCNGCGTCGAGCTTTGACGGCCCNGCTCGCAAGCTCGCTGAGNCCCTGGCCCCNCATAANGCCACNCTGGCGATGATCCACCACACGAACAAAAGCGTNAGNGGTGGCAANGCNACGCAGGCCAGCAGGGGCAGCAATGCACTNCCNGCNGCNGCCAGNCTCACGATCCTGATGAACTGGTTTAAGCAGCCAGCNGAGGGGCAGACNCAGAANGATCACCGCGTTGTGGTNAAGACGCAGGGCCGCGCNAAAGGAACAACNCTGNTGATTGANNTACAGGACNANGGCTGGATNCACCACGGNGATGGTNAGAGCGTNNTNGCNGCTGAGGCGATGCAGGAGGCCGCTGACGAGCTGCAGGGCCGCCAGGCGGACATCTTTGATCACATCTGTGAGCGGTGGGCGATTGGGCAGTTCCCTGTCACGTCGAAAGAGCTGCAGAGCGTTGCCAACTGCAACCTCAGCAAGATCAACAGGGCGCTCCGTGCGCTTGAGAAAAAATCCCTTGTTCGCCAAGAGGGAAAGATCGATCCGCTCGTAGCTGGGGGCCGTCCTGAGCTGTTGTGGGTTCCGATTGATGCTGTTCCCGAAACAGGGGAAACAAGGGAAACAAGGGGAACAACCTCGCGCGCGTCACATGAAATAGAGGGTTATTCCCCTTATTCCCCTTATTTACCCAATACCCCTGGCACCTCTGCTGAGGGGGTTAAACCCCCCTTAGTTGGCACCCCTGTTGAGCTGCATCGCAACGGCGACTGGAACAACGGCTGGGTTGTTTCAGATGCTTCTGATCTGCACGCTGTTCGTGTTGCCAAGCTCGGCAGCCCTAACGTCACCGTCGGCAAGCTGCGCTGGGAGCTAGACGTGCGGCCTTGTCAATCCAGCCCGTTCAAGGCTGACCCTGTTGAACCTGATCCTTTTGATTTCTGATGCCTGAAGCAAACCGATCCCTGCCCGTGCGCGTTGACGTGCGCATGACCGAGCCTGAGCGTGAGTTCTTGACGCAGGAGGCCCTGAGGCGCGATATGAGCCGCCAAGACCTGATGCGCAAGCTGCTGCTGTCTGAGCTGGACTCTGTTGAGCCTNTNAAGGACTACAAGCCCGTTGTCGTCTCCCAGGGCCGCGATGCGATCGATCGCGCGATGACGGCCGTGATGCGTCAATACAGCTGCGTTCCTGCCAGCAAGCTTGAGGGCATCATCTNCACGGTGATCTGTGCGCTNGCTGCTGAGGGTTGACGCCCTCCTGCTGGTATGCCATAATTAGTGCAACGCCGGAGACGGCACAACACCCCAAAACAATGTTCCAACGCATCTTCGACACCGAGACTTTCAACCCTGCTCTCGGCTTCGCCACTTGNCTTGAAGAAAACGTCGAGACCATTGGCGCCAAAGGCGGCTTCTTCATCGAAAAGGTGACTGTCCGCAAGGCCGCCACGAACATCGGCAACACCTGGACCAAGCACGTTGAGACCCGCTTCGTGCTTCGCGACATGGCCACCAATGAGCTTCAGATCAGCGGCACCCTTGACCGTTGCTTCGCTCACATTGACGCCAAGCTCCTCGCCGCCTGAGGCGGGGGCTTGCGCCCTTGCCTCTGGTATGCCATACTATTGATCAAGCGGGAGACCGCACAACACCTCAAGACAATGACTATCGCCACCAACTTCACCGCCAAAGTTGCAACCCTTGACTCCGCTTCCCTNCGCAGTCTCTACAAGCAGCTTTTTAACCAGCCCCTGGTGCCCTTCCAGTGCCTGGACATCGTGCTCAACCGCATGATGGATCTCGACGGTGTTGAAGCTGTTGACGCCTTCATCGACACGGTGGCCTGATGGCCCNGTCGGGGAGCCTGATGCCTGTCTTGACCAGGCTGAAAGCTATACAACACCTTGGTCGGATCGGAGCCAAGGAAAGGCAGGGCGGCTCGGTGTTGCCGATCCATCCCCCGACAACAAAACTCCTCACTCTCACGTCATGAAGCTCGCTGACAGCTACATCGACCCCCAGGAAGGCGCTCTCCTCGCTCAGGACGCAATCGCTGAGTGGCTTGACCGCTACCGCTTAGAGCTTGACTCTGAAACCGAGCAGGTCATCTACGAAAGCGTCATAGACGCGCTCAAACGTGCTGATCTTGTGGAGCTGAAATGACCAGGAACAGAGACAAGTACGCCGGTCTGCGTGCAGTCCAAAAGAACGACCTGTACAGGTTGACTCCCAATCAGTGGAAGGCGCACCTCAGCCAACTCAACATCAGAACCATGAAAAAGCTCTACAAGCAGATGAACAGTCGCGGAGGCCCTGAATGGGAACGTGTCAAAGAATTCTTTGTTGAGGCAATGCTGCAAAAACAGCAAGAGTCAATGTCTAAAAACGATCAAGAGGTCAAATGAAGTACGCAAACGACGTTGAATGGTTCGAAGCCAAGCCGGATCACTTTTACACAGGCTGCCAAATGAACGAGCTTAAGGTGCTCAGGCGCTATGTCGCTAATTCGGACTATTACATTCAGAAAAAGACAGGACGTCTCGTTTTACGCGAAATTGTAGAAACCATTCACACTAGTTCTGTTGATGACAGAGTTGCTGAGTGGTATCGCGATGGTCTTGTGCATGGATTTGACTTCGCCATTGCCAAGCACAACTGGCTGGCAGAGTGCGAAAGAAAGAGGGAAGAGTCCATAGCAAAGTGGAATGAAGCGGAAGAATATCTTGCAGGCGAGGCGGATGAAGACGACTGACGATCGACTCCGTCAACAACAGCGGCACAATGACCTTAAAGCCTTCCTCGACTATGAGCAGCGCCTCAGAGACGCCTACACCCGTTTGCAAGATCCGAACCCTCGAAGACGGCTGCGTGAGGATTCAGATCGGTGATGGCCCCATTGCCTTTGTTGGTGTCGTCAGCTCACACCATTTGGTAGAACCAAAAATTAAGCAGCTGAGACAAAATTGGCTAAAAGCTCAGGCAGCTCATGACTATCTCACTCGACATAAAGTCTGAGTTACCTACAGCCATCAGGTTCACTAACGAACACGTCAAGCAGCTCCCCTTCTCTGTATCGCAGGCGTTGAACGCCACAGCACAAGGCTCAAAGTTCTTGCCCGGCAGCAAGCAGAAGAGCGTGCTCAACGCCTCTCGTGGTGTCATCAGCAGTCAGCTTGACAGGCCCAAAGAGCAAACAGCACTGCGCGCCACCGTCGCTACCAAGAACAATCTGCAGGTGACAATCCTGCCTAAGGATCGTCCTTACAAGGCCAACCGCTACATCGTCGGCAACATCCAAGGCGGAAACCGTCCTGTGCGCCGCTGGGAAAGAGAACTCAAGGCAGCCGCACGGCAGAGCATCCCAGCCAATTTGCGCCTTGTGCCAACAACAGCACTGAGCGGTCAGCTCGACAGATTTGGCAACGTGCCAAAGGGTGTAATTAAAACAATCAAGCTCGGCATGAGCACGACCTATCAATCAGGTGGCTCGAATTACTTCGCAGGCAAGCCACGCGGTGGTAACCGGCCCTATGGCATCTATCGGCGCTTCGCTGCAAACAACAGATTGCAAGCAGTATTTATCGGCTTCCCGTCCCTCTCCTACGGCAACAAGCTCACACGTCTTGTCCCAGAAATGGAGCGCAACGCTCAACGCAACTTTGGCAGCTACTTGCGTCACTTCCTCCACCGCAATGTCGCCGCCAACGTCAAAGCAGGACGCGCCGACTTGAG
>FUFK010717281.1_pt1 | contig 13332 bp, 8 predicted proteins | sample 1021851 | NCBI WGS metagenome assembly FUFK01 (sample SAMEA51879418, study PRJEB19060) | metagenome | reverse complement strand
ATAAAACATCTTATTTTTTAGTCTGCAATGCCAAAAGAGATGATGATGAGTTTAATAAAAGAATGAATTTTGACGAATATTTAGTTCCTTATGATTGGAATACTGATTGGATTGAAAACAAAATAGATGAAATGGTTTTTTTAATGAATAATCACCAGATACCAGAACCTAATGCATCATGTAAAAACTGTGCATATTCTGAACAATATGCAAAATTAGTTTGTAACCCTGTGAAAGTTAAAGATGAGGAAATCCAAGGCAATCTTTTTTGAGATTGAGTACTAATTGACAGATTCCTTAAAATTGATTTAACAATAAAAATTCGTTGAAAAAATTAATTCTTTTATTATTAATATTTGGTTTTAATATTTCTGCTAATTCAGAACAATATAAAAGGCACAAATATACCTGCCCAGAATCTCAAGGTGAATGTAATGAGGGAGAAAGAGCAGCAATTAAATTAGTTAACGAGACTTACTGGGAGATGCTTACAGAAAGAATTCAGGAGAATAAATTTTACAAATACCCTTGGTATTGGGTTTATAAGAAAGATATCTACAATGAGTGTAAATATACAGTTGCGGCAAAAGAGGATATGCCAACTCATACCGCAAATATGGAATGGATTGATGTTGATATTTGCGAAAAGAACACCAATTTAATAGATCTAGGTCGTCGTAGGTAATGAAACTCTTATTCTTTTTGCCACTCTTATTAGGTCTTATTGCGCCAGTTAATGCTAAATCTTTTTGCACTTTAAAAAGCGAAGCAGAACCAGAAGTTACTTTAGAGATGTATAAACCATACGGCGGTTACGGTTTTGGAACATTAAATTATCAGAATAAACCTGAATTTTTCTTGCAAATTGGGATCTCAAATGGATATGGAGGACAATACTATCACTTACAGAATTATGATCCTAGTGCAATCTCTTATGATCCAAAACTTAAATACCTCTTCCTTGATCATAAAAAACTAGAAAGTATCGGTTATGGTTCATTTGTTAATTTTGTTGGCGATCAGTTAGCAAGATCAACCGCCTTAGAAAATAGAAAACCAGGCAAACTAAAGGCATTTTTACCAAAATTAGCGACACATTATTATTATTCTCTATCAAATAACCATAAAAAAGGAGAATATGGTCGATTTAATATTTCCCCTAAGATGAAAGCAATAATTAATGCTTCTGAAGGTTTCTTTGTTGATTCAGGTAGTTGTAAAAAATATTTTGTTTATGGATGGGACTAATGAAAAGTATTTTATTTATTTACCTTTTATTTTTATTTTTTGTATCTCCTCTAAATGCAGAAAAGAATGAAAAAAAGGAATATAGCAAATATGATTTCTATTCAAAATGTTTAGATGAAGCGCTACCAAGAACAATGAATAACGGATTAGTTTATGAATGTTCTATGAAATCAAAAGAAAAAATTGATAACTTAATTCAAGAAAAAATATCATCTAAAGGTCATTGCGATAAAGAAGGATTTGAATCTCATGCATGCTCTTTAAAAAGAAGTCAGGAAGCATTTAAAACCTATTATCAAACTGAATGCACTTGGAATAAGTATGGAACTATGTATAGTTACTGCGAAATGATGCTTAAAAAAGATAGATTAGAATGGTTAGATAAAACACTCGGTTGAAATAAGCAGAATAAAATATGATTAGTAATACCTCTGCGACTAAGAGAATTAAATATCGTTTATCTTTCGGTACTGGAAATGCTTATCTCAATGAAAGTAATCTGATTCTAAAAAAATATCTAGAGAATAAAAATTGGAGAGAAACTGAAAAGTATAGTATTGAGAATAATATTCTTCAAACTAATACTTTGAGTTCTGAAAAACGCATATTCAGAGAAATATCATTAAGACTGAGATCTCTTAGTCTTGAAGAGCAAGAATTTTTTATTAGAAGTAATTATGTAGACCAATCTATACTTATTTGGATTTCAATATGTAGGACTTATAAGTTCATTGGTGATTTTGCCTCAATGATTATTTCAGAAAAATTCAATACTTATCAATTAGAACTAAATTATAATGATTTCAACTATTTTTATGAACAACAAAAAGTTCTTCACAAAGAACTAAATTTATTAAAAGATTCAACTAGGAAAAAATTAAGGCAAGTAATTTTTAGAATTATGAAAGATTTAAATATGCTTTCTCAAACAAATGAAATTACCCCTCTGTTACCTTCTATAGATTTAAGAGAGATATCAAGTTTGACCAGAAAAGATCTCAAACTTTTTCTTCCTGGGGCAACTATATGAATTTAACTAATGATTCTTTTGATTTAAGAAAATCAAATACTAATGAACTTCTGGAGCATTTACTAACAATAGTTTCTAAGAAGAATTTTCTTACAAAAAGTAATCCTAATAATGAGATACCATTTTATATTTGTCCTTTTTTACCAGAATTCACATTGGAAGTATATGAAGTAATAAAATTTTTAAAAAAACAACTTAACAAAAGAGAGATTGAAGTTCTTGAAATTGATCTTTATGATGTTTCTATTGAAATACTTAAAAATAGAAAAGGTAACCTTTTTGAAAAGATTAAAAATAAAGAGTCACAAATGAAAAAGGTATTATTAAAAGAAACACTACAAAATGTTTTAAATGCTGAGAAACATCTTGTGCCATATTTCAAAAATATAATTGATAATAAAGATTTTCAGGTTTTATTTATTAAAGGTATTGGAGAAGTTTTCCCATATATAAGAACTCATAATTTATTAAGTAATTTGCAAAAAATTCTAAAGCGGGAACCATCTATTATTTTCTTCCCTGGCAGTTATCAAAATGATCCTAAAATTGGATCATCTTTAAATCTATTTTGTGAAAATGATAATGACAATTACTACAGAGCATTTAATATTCTTACAATGAATTAAGTCATGGAACCAATTTTAAAAGAGATTTTCCAAAAACCAATAGACCGTCCAATAGATGGTGTTATAAAGGCGGATGATGAAGAGAGCATCTTAAATGAATTGGAGGAGTATGTAATTACCAGTGAAATAGAAAAAAACATTAATAACTTTCTTTACGAATATAATAATTTCACTAATAAAAATGGAGTATGGATTTCAGGATTTTTTGGTTCTGGTAAATCACATCTACTAAAAATCCTATCCTTATTACTTGAGAATAAGAAAATTGATAATAGATACCCTTCAGAAATTCTTTCTTCAAAAATATCAAATGATGTTTTTCTTAAAAGTGAAATAGAAAAAGCAACAATCATCCCTTCAAAAAGTATCCTTTTTAATATTGATCAGAAAGCAGCAATAATAAGTAAACAAGAGATCGATGCCTTACTAACCGTTTTTCAGTCTGTTCTTGATGAAATGTGTGGTTATTATTCATCAGATGGTTACATTGCAAAATTTGAAAGAGATCTTGATAAAAAAGGTCTTTTTAATAATTTTAAAAATGAGTTTAAAAAATATTCTAGCGATGGAATTACTTGGGAAGAAGGAAGAGAAGAGATAGGTTTTTGCTCAGAAGCAGTTTCTAAGGCATTCGCAAAAGTTTCTAATCAAAGTGATGCAGCATGTGAAAATATAATAGAAACTTATCTTAATAGTTACAAAGTTTCGATTGATGATTTTGCAGGTCAAGTCAGGGAATTTATAGATAAACAAGAAAAAGATTTTAGATTAAATTTTTTCATTGATGAAGTAGGTCAATTTATCGCAGATAATGCAAAACTTATGGTCAATTTACAAACAATTGCGGAGACTCTAAACACAAATTGCAAAGGTAGAGCATGGATAATAGTTACTGCACAAGAAGCATTAGATAAAGTTGTGGGTGATGTATCTTCACAACAAGCAAATGATTTCTCAAAAATAATGGCAAGATTCGATATAAGAATGCCATTAACAAGTCAAAATGTAGCAGAAGTAATTCAAAAAAGATTACTAAGCAAAAATGAGAAATCTTTACCTTTACTAGAGAAAATTTATTCTAAAGAATCTAATAATTTTGGGACATTATTTAATTTTTCAGAAAATTCAGTAAATTTTAGAAATTTTAAAGATCAAGATAATTTTATTAATAGTTATCCATTTATTCCTTATCAATATGAATTATTTAGAGAATCAATAAAAGGTTTATCTGAACATAATAAATTTGAAGGGAAGCATAGTTCGGTAGGTGAGAGATCAATGCTTGGGGTTTTTAGAGATGTTGTTATTTCAATTTCAGATAATCAAATTGGTAAATTGCCAACCTTTGATTTGATGTTTAAAGGTATTGAAAGTGCATTAAAAAGTTCCGTAGTAACTTCTATTGGTGTTGCGGAAAATAATATTGATAATTCTTTGGCGATTAGAATATTAAAAATTCTATTCTTGGTTAAATATTACAGACAATTCAAACCAACTTTAAATAACCTCCGTATCTTATTAATTGATAAGTTTGAAATTAATTTTGTTGAATTTAATAAATCAATTATTGAAGCACTTGAATTACTAGAGAAACAAACTTATATAAGAAGAAATAATGAAGAGTATGAATTTCTCACAGATGAAGAAAAAGATATTGAAGAAGAAATCAAAAATACTGAAATAGAAATAAATGATATTCAGAAAGAATTATCTAAGGTTATTTTTCAAAGAATAATATCATTTACGAAGATATTTGATGAAAGTTCAGGAAATAATTTTAATTATTCAAAAAAAATTGATAATGAATTATACGGTCAAGATTATGATCTAAAAATTAATATAATTACTCCTTTTTTTCAATCCAATAAAAAAAATTCTAACCTTTTGTTTGAAGTATTTAATGATGATGAATTAATTATCAAATTACCAGAAGATAATAAACTTTTTAAAGAAATAGAAATATATAAAAAAACCGAAAAATTTATAATACAAAATAATAGATCTGGAATTGACTCGATTAAATTAGGCATCCTGGATCAAAAAGGTATTAACAATAGAGAAAGAATGGACAGAATAATAATTAGTCTTCAAACACTTATTAATGAAGCAACTCTCATAATTGGAGATAAAACTTTAGATATTAAAAATACGAATCATAACCAAAGGATTAAAGAAGCATTCAAATTTTTAGTAGATAAAGTTTATTATAATCTCTCGATTTTGAATAATCATAAATATAAATCTGAAGACATTTCAGGTTTCTATGTAAGTGCAAAAGGAGGACTTTCCGCTACTAATGCTCAAATAGAGATTTTTAATTACGTTAATTCCCGATCAAAAAACAGTTTAAGGGTTTCTTTAAAAACGATAGAAGAGCACTTTAAAAGAAAAAGTTATGGATGGTCAGAGATAGCAATATTAGCAAATATTGCAGGACTACTTGGTTGTAAAAAGGTTGATTTGATTTGTGATGGGAATTTGGTTTTAGAAGAAGATTTTATTAATTATTTGCAAAATAGAAGATTAAGAGGAAATATTATTGTCCAGATTAAAAAGGAAGTTTCTCCTGAAAAAACAGAAAACTTGAAAATCTTTTTTAAGGACTTCTTTGAAAATATACCAACTGGAAAGGATGCATCAGATTTAGCAGAGGAAATAAAAAATGGATTAATTATTTTAGACAAAAAATTAAAAGGTTATAAAAGTCAGATTATGAATTTTCCTTTTATTGAAAAATATCAAGAAGAATTTAATTTAATTTCAAATATATCAGAAAGTAATAGTAATGAAATTATTAATTATTTATCAAGTGAGAATAATTTGATTGATATTAAAATAAATACTATAGATCCATTATCCAAATTTATAGATGGTAATCAAGGGAAAATTTATAGTGATGTTTTTATCTTTCATAAAAATAATAAAGACAACTTTATATTTTTAGAAAATGATAAGGCAAACAGGATTTCGCAGATTTTAAATGACCCTAAATGTTTTTTGGATAACAAAATACCAGTCTTAAAAAAATTAAAAACTGAACTTGAAGAAGAAATAATTCAAATAAAAATAGAGGAAACAAATAGAGTAGTAGAAAATTTTAATAGTATTAAAAAACAATTAAATTCAATCCCTCAATTTAATGATGCTGAAGAAGTAAAAAAGGAAAAAATCATTGATCAAATAGATCAAAAAATATTAGAGATAAAGAAGGCGATTATAATTTCTTCAATACAAGCAATATATCAAAATTTTGAGGATATTATATTGCCCTCTCTTATAGAGGAATTAGATATTAAAGAAGATAAAAAAATAGTTGCAATTTCTTCTTTAAAGTTTACCAAAAAAAAGATAATTCTTGAATCAGAAGAAGATGTTATTGAACATATTAAAGAATATAAAAAAACAATTCTGAATGAAATTATTTCAGGGAATAAAATTAAAATTTAATGGATTTAAACTCTCTTAAATCTTTTGCCAAAGATGCTAGAAAAGAACTTCTCAAGACAGTTAGTCTAAAAATAGAATCTATTTTAAGAGAAGAAAGTCTCGAAAGAAGAGAAAGTCCTCAAGCAATTAAATATTTAGAAAATAAAATCTTTTGTTCTGGGAAAAAAGAGGTAATAGAAGAGGTTTCTTATACATGGTTCAATAGATTTACCGCCCTACAGTTTATGGATATAAATGGTTTTAATGAAGTAAAAGTAATAATGCCTCTAAAGGGTGAAAATAGACCTGAGATACTTTCAGATGCTATTAAAGGTATCTTTAATAAAGATCTTATTTCCGTTAGTACCCAAAACAGAGTAATTTCACTACTTAATGGAAATTCAATAAGTGATGATCCTGAAAAGGAATCATATCGTTTATTAATCGTTTCAGTCTGTAATGCATTTAATAAAAAAATGCCATTTCTTTTTGAGAAAATTTCAGACTATACAGAATTACTGTTGCCAGATGATCTTCTTTCAAAAACATCACTTTTTGCGAAAATAAGAGAGGTATTAAATAAGGATAATTGCCAAGATGTTGAAGTTATAGGTTGGTTGTATCAGTTTTATATCTCAGATAGAAAAGATTATGTTTTTGAGGAATTGAAAAAAAATGTAAAAATAAGTCCTGAAAATATTCCTGCTGCAACTCAGTTTTTTACTCCAAGTTGGATTGTTAAATATATCGTCGAAAATACCTTAGGTCGTTTATGGATGTTAAATAATCCACAATCAAGTTTGATAAATAAAATGGAATACTTTATAGATAATCAGGAAAGTAAATCTGAATTTATCAAAATAAATTCTCCTGAAGAAATTAAAGTTTGTGATCCTGCATGTGGATCAGGACATCTACTAACTTATGCATTTGATTTGCTTTATCTTATTTACGAGGAAGAGGGTTATGACGATATTAGTATCCCCTCATTAATTTTGAAAAATAATTTATTTGGCATAGAAATTGATAAAAGAGCGTCAGAATTATCCTCTTTTGCATTAATAATGAAGTCTAGGAAAAAACAAAATAAATTTCTTGCTAATCCAATACAACCTAATATCTGTTGCTTACAAAATATTAAATTTGATATTAATGAACTTGAAGATTATATGGAAGAGGTTGGAAGAGATTTATTTAGTCATTCTTTTTCCAAAACTCTCAAAGAATTTGAAGATTCAAATAATTTTGGTTCACTAATTAAACCTTCTTTAGAAAGTACTGAGGAAATTAAAGAAAAATTATTGAATCGATATAGAACTGGAAATCTTTTTTTGCAAAATATGCACGAAAGAGTTATTAATGTTCTTAATCAAGCAGAGTATCTTAGACAAAAATATCATGTAGTTATTGCTAATCCTCCATATATGGGAGGAAGAGGTATGAATAATAAATTAGTAAATTTTCTTAATGAAAACTATAAAAATTATAAATCAGATCTTTTCTCTGCATTTATAGTTCGAAATTCCCAACTAACTCTTGAAAAAGGTGAATTAGGATTTATGACTCCATTTGTATGGATGTTTATTTCCAGTTATGAAGAATTACGGATCTTTTTACTCAAGCAAAAAACAATAACCTCCCTTATTCAACTTGAGTACTCAGGGTTTGAAGGAGCAACTGTTCCAATCTGCACTTTTACAATCCAAAATGAGCATAATTCAAAATATCATACTGGATACGTAAAATTATCAGAATTTCGTGGATCTGCAAACCAAGCGCCCAAAACACTTGAGGCAATTAAAAATCCTTATTGCGGATGGTTTTATAGTGTCTTGTCTAATGAATTTAATAAGATTGAAGGAAGTCCATTTTTATATTGGTTATCAAAAAATTATAGAAAAGTTTTTGAATCTAAAAAAAACCTATCTAGTATTTGTAAAATTAAACAGGGTTTAGCAACATGTAATAATGAAAAATTTCTTAGATTATGGTTTGAAGTTTCTTATAGAAATTCAAATTTTAATTGTAAAGAAAGGAGATTTACTAAAGAAGTTCAGCAGAAATGGTATCCATATAACAAGGGAGGTGGATACAGAAATTGGTATGGAAATAATAATTATTTAGTGAATTGGAAAAATGATGGTCTAGAAATACATGAATATTCTAAAATCCCTTTGGACTATGCAGGAGCACCAGTAAGAGCAAAAGAGTTTTATTTTAAATCTGGTATAACTTACGGATTAATTTCAAGTTATGGTTTTAGCGCAAGATTTGTCCCCAGTGGATTTATTTTTGATGTAGGAGGTTCAATGATCTTTCCTGAAATTGATCTCAAGGGAATGACAGGATTTCTATGTTCAAAAATTACAAAAACTAATATAAGTTCACTTAATCCTACTCTAAATTTTCAGGTAGGTGATGTTAAAAGATTGCCATTCAATAAAAATTGCTTAGAATCTATAAAAAATAATTCAAGAGAATGTATTGATATCGCAAAAAAAGATTGGGATTCTTACGAAACATCATGGGACTTCCTTTCTCTACCTTTAAAAGATTTTGCTCAAGAATCACTTAATTTAGAAAGTACATATCAGAATTTAAGAGAGTATTGGAGAACTACAACCAACGAAATGCTAATTCTTGAGAAAGGAATTAATAAAATGCTAATTTCCTTTTATGGATTAGAAGAAGAAATAACACCTGAAGTTCCAATTGATCAAATCACTTTGACTTGTAATCCTTCATATAGATATGGATTGAAAATGACTCAGGAAATTCAAGAACAAAAACTTAAATCTGATACTATAAAAGAATTTATATCCTATTCAGTAGGATGTATGTTTGGTCGCTATTCTTTAGATAAAAAAGGACTAATTCTTGCTAATCAAGGAGAAACTATAGAAGACTATTTAAAAAAAGTACCAAACCCAACATTCACTCCAGATAATGATAATGTTATTCCTATTCTTGAATTAGACTGGTTTGAGGACGATATTACAACTAGATTCAATGAATTTTTAAGAGTAACTTTTGGAACTGAGAATTTTGAAAATAATATAAGATTTATAGAGAACTCAATTGGGAAAGATATTCGAAAGTATTTTTTAAATGATTTTTATAAAGATCATGTGCAAACTTATAAAAAACGTCCTATTTATTGGATGTTTTCTAGTCCAAAAAATTCATTTAATGCTTTAATTTATGCCCATAGATATCAAAAAGATACAATATCAATAATTCTTGATAAATATTTGCAAGAATTTATTCTTAAATTAAGAGCAGAAAAAAATACACTCGAAAGATTAGAAATAAGTTCATCTTCATCATCGCGAGATAAAACAATTGCAATGAGAAAAACTCAAAAAATTGATTCAATTTTGAACGAATTAAATTCTTGGGAAAGAGATGTTATTTTTCCATTGGCATCACAAAGATTGGAGATAGATTTAGATGATGGAGTAAAAAATAATTACTCAAAATTTGGAGTTGCTTTGAAGAAAATATCTGGATTGAAATAATGGGAATAAGTATTGAAGAATCTTTAATAAATTTGTTTGAATCAAATAGAATTGTCTTCTGGCATGATTATAAAAATGAAATGCGCGATGATTTCTTGGCAATTGAAATTGATAATGTAGAGAAAGTTGAAGTTAAAAATGATGAATATTATTTAAAATATAAAATTTTAAGAGAACAATCTAAACAGAAATTTTTAATCTATAAATGTCAATATGACAATCAAATTCTAGAAGAAAATTGGTTACATGATGTTGAATTATATTCTGGAATTTTTACAGCAGATAAGGTTAAATTATGGATGAATGAATTGGATTTAGAACCTTATTTTATTGATGTAGTAAAAGAGCATAAAATATTCTTTAATTCAGAAAAAAGAAAATCATATTTCAAAAGTATTATTAAAAATGGAGATAGTATTGAAATTTTCAAAAAGAAAATATTACTTTCAATTTCCGAATCAGAAGATGATATTGAGGGTTTAATAAGTGCGCTTTTAAAGGAAACCTTTCTACAAAAGCAAGACAAGATGAAATTGATTAAAAAATGTAATATCGATAAATTTATGTGGGATTTAATTGAAAAAGAATATAACTACTCGAATAAAGAATCAAATTTTTATGATTTTGCATTACAACTTTTTAATTCTAATTTTCAATTTGTAATTAATCAAAAAGGTACTTTAAATGAAAATTCAATTTTGTTATTTCAAAGATGGAAAAATAATAGAAATAATTATGAAATATTTAATTCATTTTCTGATGAGTTTGAAGATGTTCTCAATATTAAAGAAAACATTAACAAGTACAACTATAAGGAACTTTTAGAGTGTGATTTTTTTAAAGAAATTGATCGCTTTATAATTAAATCCCTCATTAAGGAAATACAAGAAAAAACAATTTCTAATTCTGAATTAATTAGAATTTTACAAGAAAGACGAAAAACTTATTGGTATAAGGAATTTAATAATGTTTATCAAACAATACTTTACGCGTCAGAATTTTTATTTATTATTTCTAATTTAACTTTTGAAGAATTCAGTTTTGAACAGTATATAGAAATTTACTCTTCGGAACTTTTTAAGATTGATCAGTTATATAGAAAATTTATTTTTTATTATCAAAAGTCATCTCAACCAACACTCTTAGGAGATATCAATAATTTAGTAGAGAATAAATATGTTAATGATTTCTTATTTAAAATTAATAATAATTTCCAAAAAAGTGTTGATCAATTAAATCGATGGAATACTAATATCTTAAGATCACAGAGATCTTTTTATAAAAACTTCATTCAAGAAATTAGCAAAAAAGGTAAAAAATCTATAGTCGTAATATCTGATGCTTTTAGATTCGAAATAGGAGATGAATTAAATAAAAAAATAGAAAATTTAGACAATTTTAGTTCAAAAATAATACCTTTGATAACTTCCTTACCCTCCTATACTCAAATCTGTATGGCGTCTTTATTACCATCAGGAGAATTAGGGATTCCTTCTCCTTCTAATACAAGTGTTACGCATAATAACGACCCAACTTCAGGGATTATAAACAGAACAAAAATTCTTAATAAAGTTTTGTCCAAAGATAATCCATTCGTTTCAAAAGTACCTGAATTTTTAAATTTAAATAGTATTGAATGTAAGAAGATTATAAAAAAACATAATGTTATTTATCTCTACCATGACAGAATAGATGCTACTGGAGATTCTAAAAAGACAGAGGGTAATGTTTTTGAAGCAGTTGAAGATTCGTTAGAAGAATTGATTAAATTGGTACAAAAAATTGGAAAATCTGGATCTGTAAATATCTTCGTTACTGCTGACCATGGATTTATTTATCAAAATAGGGAAATACAAGAATCTGATTATTTGAGTGCACGTCCTGAAGCAGAGGAAATATTTCATTCTGATAGAAGATTTATAATTGGTAAGAACTTCAAAAATTCTCAAAGTTTTAAAAAATTTACTGCTAAAGAATTAAATATAAAAGGAAATTTTGAAGTTCTTTTTCCAAAGTCTATAAATCGTTTGAGAAAATCTGGATCAGGATCAAGATTTGTTCATGGAGGTATATCTCTCCAAGAAATTATAGTTCCAGTTGTTAAAGTGACCAAAAGTAAAATAAAGGACTCTAATCCAGTTGGAGTAACAATTCTTACTGGTGCTTCTAAGAATATAACTACAAGTCAAATATCTATAAAACTTTACCAAGAATGTCCAATTGATAAAAATAATATTTCTAGAACTCTTTTGATAGGTTTATTTTCTAAAGATAAAAAATTAATTTCTAATCAAGTAGAAATAGATTTTATTAGTACCTCAGACAATACAAGAGAAAGAGAACAAACCATTAAATTAACTTTAACTAAATCTGCAGATGAATATAATAATCAAGAAGTTACCCTGAAATTAGATGAAAAGTATAAAAATACCTCTTATTTTCAGACTTATAAATCAACTCAATTTATAATCAAAAGAACCTTTACAAATGATTTTGATTTCTAAATTAATTATTAATGAGTAATTTAAACGACAAAATAAATCAATATTTTCCTGGATTAGTTGTCAGAAAAGACTTAGTTAAAAAAGTAAAAGGTAATGCAATTGTTCCAACTTATGTTTTGGAGTATTTGCTCGGTCAATATTGCGCAACCAATGACGAACAATCCATACAAAGTGGAATAGATACAGTAAAAGAAATTCTTGCAAAACATTATGTCCATAGAAACGAAGCAAATTTAACAAGATCTAGTATTAGAGAAAGAGGGAGAAATAAAGTAATTGATAAGGTACAAGTCACATTTAATGATAAGAATGATACTTATGAAGCAAGTTTTGCAAATCTAGGAATAAAAAAAGTATTAGTAGAGACTCAAATAATCAAAAAACATCCGAAGTTATTAGTTACAGGTGTTTGGTGTATATCCGACATTGAATACGAACACAACGAAGACTCAAGAATTCAACCTTGGATATTGGGTTCAATAAAACCTATTCAATTATCAGATTTTGACTTTGAAGGTTATTTAAATGCTCGTAGTCAATTTTCAACAGATGAATGGATTGATTTGCTTATCCAGAGTATGGGATTCAATCCAGAAATGTTTGGTAAAAGAAATAAAATGCTGCAGTTACTTAGATTGGTCCCTTATGTAGAAAGAAACTATAACTTAATTGAATTAGGTCCAAAAGGAACAGGTAAATCGCATATCTTTTCAGAATTTAGTCCTCATGGAATGTTAATTTCAGGTGGTGAAGTCACAGTACCTAAATTATTTGTAAATAATAGTTCAGGCAAATTAGGTTTAGTTGGATATTGGGACATAGTCGCTTTTGATGAATTTGCAGGAAAGCAAAAGAATGTAAATAAAGCGCTTGTTGATATATTAAAAAATTATCTCGCAAATAAAACTTTTTCTAGAGGCGTAGAAACCATTGGAGCAGAGGCATCTATGGCATTCATAGGTAATACAAAACATAATGTC
>FUFK010052373.1_pt1 | contig 13332 bp, 15 predicted proteins | sample 1021851 | NCBI WGS metagenome assembly FUFK01 (sample SAMEA51879418, study PRJEB19060) | metagenome | reverse complement strand
AGAGATCAAAAGACTTATTGGCACACCTATTATTGCGTATTTTATAGTATTCCAGAATACTATCCAAAAATCTTCATCCCCAAAAATGCGAGAGAAGTTTTTAAATCCTATATATTTTTGGGTACCTAATAAGTTCCACTTCATAAATGAAACATAAAAAGCTTCAAAGGTAGGGTAAAATCTTATTGTTACATAAAAAATTATAGGAACTGCTAAAAAGAACCAAGCTGTGATAGCTAATTTTTGATTTATTGTAAGATTTTCCCAGAAACTCTTAATCATTACTTTTAATTATTAATGTAACTAAAGGGAAGGCCTTTAAAAGACCCCCCCTATATTGAATTTAATTACCAAAAAAATCATCAAGTAATTCTTGTTCTTTTTTAGCAACTTTAGCGAGTGCGTCTTCTGGAGACATACCTTGTAAAACTACCATATCATATGAGTCAATTACTGATTGTCTTTGTGGTTTTTCTGAGATGAATGTAGTCGCAGTTGCATAATCTAAACCTCTTATAAAAGGACCATACTGAGGGTGACCTTTATTTGCATCTACAAGTGCAACAGAGGGTTTTGCAGGCAACTCACCAACAGTATCAAGCCATACCTGCATCGCTTCTTCCGAAGTTAAGTATTTTAAAAATTTTGCAGCAGCTTCCTTTTTTTCACCTTTGGCTTTAGTACTTAATGCGTTTGCCCAAAATGATGAGAAGTTGTATCTGGTGCCATTATGACCTGGCAATTCTGATATTGAAAAGTTCAAACCATCCGTTTTGTTAAACTTAGAAATTCTAAAAGAACCATCCAAAACCATTCCTGCCTTACCAGCTGCAAATGCATCCTGACCTCTATTCATAAAACCATTACTACCGGTCTTATGAGTTTTTTCAAAATCAGTAAGATATTTTAGTGCCTCAGCACCTGCATCAGTATTGTAGGTTACTTTTTGCCCATCATTAGAATATGGTTGACCTCCAAAATGTCTAATTAGTACTTCTCTCCAAAAATGGTGGTCTTGACCATCTGTATCTACCGCAAAACCTACTTGAATATAGTTTCCAGCAGAATCAGTTTTGGTAAGTTTTTTTGCGTATTCAACCATTTGGTCTAATGTTTCAGGTGGTCCAGAGAGACCTGCTTCAGAAAATAAATCATTGTTGTAAAATAGTGCTAATGATCTAACAGCAGTTGGTAACCCCCAATAATCACCATCAACTTTCATAGATGAAACCATTTTAAAGAAATTACTTTCTATTTCATCATGTGGGAAAGTGTCTTTTGGTAAAGGTTGTATTAAACCNCCATCTCTNTAGTCATTCAGCCACCCATAGTAAAGCTGAACTAAATCAGGTCCATCACCTGAGGATATGGCAATAGAAACCTTTTTTCGATAATCAGCGTAAGGAAAAGAGGTGTGTTTAACAGTTATGTCAGGGTTGGCTTTTTCAAAATTCGCAATTAATTTATCAATTGCTTCAACCCTTGCCTTGTAAGTGTATTGCCAATATTCTATTTCCACTGCATTTGCAGTTATGCTACTGAAAATAAAAATTGAACCAATTATAGAAAATAAGAATAATTTTATATTTTTCAATGTATCCTCCATTACATAATTTTATTATAACTAATNTACTTTATCATAAATTATTGATTTTAATAATACTATTACACTAATATTAAATATTGAATTTCTACAAGTTATATTATGCGAAAACAAGATATTGAAAATCAGGAACATCGCTACCTTAACAGGTCTTTGTGGGCTAATTTACAATCACTAAAATCCACAGTTTCATTTATGCAAACTGGTGCTCATCCTGATGATGAAACTAGTCGTCTTCTTGCTAAGTTATCTCTTGGTGAGGGTTATCACGTGTCTTATGTAAACGCAGTAAGGGGCCAGGGCGGCCAGAACAGTATTGGTCCCGAAAGAGATGACAATTTAGGTGCGTTGCGAACTTATGAATTACTAAAAGCTATGTCAGTATTAAGAGTTGATATTGGATGGCTTGCTGATAATAGAAATAATAGTATTGTTGACTTTGGNTTATCTAAATCAGCAGAGGAAACATTTGAATTTTGGGATAAAAATTATACCATTAAAAGAATGATCAGAATGGTCAGAGCTTATAAACCTGACATAATTATACCTACCTTTTTAGATGTTAATGGCCAACATGGACACCACAGATCTATAACAAGAGCTACTATTGAAGCATATGATAAATCTAATGATCCAGAGATGTTTCCAGATGACAATTTTGGCCCTTGGAAAATATCTCAGATATTTCTCCCTGCTTGGAGTGGAGGTGGAGGTTCCTATGACGATGAAGAAGATCCACCCAAGGCAACTCATTTCATTAATGTTGGTAATTATAATCATATATTTGGTGGAACATATAATCAAATTGGTGAGTGGTCTCGCTCATATCATGCAACTCAAAATATTGGAAAGTTAGCTTATGAGGACAAAATGGATGTCCCCCTTCACTTGCTTAAAGGTACATATGTTGATGGAGATATCACTGGTGGTTTAATACCAAAGAATTTTCTTGAACTTTCAAATTTTGCAATAAATGTAAATGGAAAAAAGATACTTCGAGAATGCCATAAACTTGCTAATGATGCCATTGAAAACTTTAACAAACCTGAGCACTTAGTCTCTTCTTTGTGCAAACTAAAAAACTTACTAGACACAAAAGAACCTTTAGTTCCCGAGAATCATTCTCATAGAATTATTTTGAAACAGAAACAGTGCTCATCAGCGATGGTTGATTGTATAGCTCTATTGCCAGATCTAAATTTTACTCATAATATTCATTATACAGGAGGAANTATTGAAGCAAATTTATCAATACATAAAAATGAAAATTTTNAANTAACTGATATTNAACATGAAATTATANCTCCTTTCAATACTGACTTAAAGTTTTCNAATGANANTAAATTNGCNTCTAANNGGATTAACTANTTTTATAAAGGATTAATAAATCAGAAAGAGAGTTATCAGGATCTTTATCAAGAATGGCATGGAATTGCTCTTGAACCTAATTGTGTCCACGCAAAGCTAAATTTTAATGTTAATGACACTTCCTTCTCAACAAATGTAATGCCTAAAAATAATTTTGCCATTATCCCAGATATTATTGGGTCTTTAGAAAATGATAAAATAATTAATGTAATAAAGGGGGGTAAAAAAAGTAATGATTTAACAAAATTACCAATTAAATTTCTCATTAAAAAATATTCTCCTGGCCCTGCTAAATTAATACTCAATATCCCAGACAATTGGGTTTGTAGTAATACNTCTTTTAAATTGGAAGACAATCATAATTTTGAAACAACTCCATTCAATTCTGAAATACATATACCATCACAAATTAGTGAAGGTGTAGAGAAACTATATATTACTTCTGAAAATGATAAAATTTTGGGAACATCTGTATTTGGTTATAGCCATACTGGAGAAATAAGTCTTGAAGACAAGTGTGAACTATCAATACTTAATTTGATAAGCCAAGATTTAAAAGGCATCAAAATCGGCTGGATAGACGGCTACGCAGACAAAGCCTGGAAATGGGCAAGAATGCTTGGTGCAGATGTTCACNTNCTCTCTGATGANGAGATTATTTCTGAAGACTTTTCTAAGTTTGATACAATAGTTTCAGGTGTTTTTGCAGGTGCTTCTAGGCCAATTCATAAAGTATTTAATAAGATAAATAAATGGATAGAAAATGGTGGAAACTATGTAACTGAATACCAAAGGCCACAAGACAACTGGAACGAGAAACTGAGTGGCCCCTATTTTTTAAAAATAGGAAGCCCGTCAATAAGGTGGCGAGTAACCAACCCTTCAGCTGAAGTTGGTTTTTTAGACCCTAACCATCCAATACTAAACTTTCCTAACAAAATTTCCTCAAAAGATTTTAATAATTGGATAAAAGAAAGGGGATTATATTTTGCCTCTAGTTGGGATGAAAAATATAAGCCGTTATTTATGATGTCTGATGATAATGAGCAGCCTTTATTAGGAGGTTTATTAGCTGCAGATTACGGTTCTGGCAGACATATACATTGTGCTCTAAATCTTTTTTATCAAATGGATAATTTGGTGCCAGGTGCTTTTAGAATTTTTGTAAACATTCTGAAAAAATAAATATTTAGAAACTGTATTTTGTCAATAAAAGATAATAATTTTAACGGCCTTTACTGGCTGATATTTAATGAACTTTTTTTGATTGTTCATATTATTCTAATAAAGACACTCGTAGCAGATTTACCGATATTTCAGATTGTTTTTATGCGCTCTATTTCAAGCTCAGTTATTCTAATTCCAATACTATTCTTTACAGGCAGACAAAAAAATATTTTTTCTAATCTAGGAGTAAATCTATCAAGGGTAGTGTTATCTTTTTTAGCTATATCTATTCAATTTTTTACAATATCAAATATTCAATTAGCACAAGTAAGCACAATTGGTTACTTAAGACCAAGTATAATGAGTATCTTTGCGTACTTTATTTTAAGTGAAAAACAGTCAAAAGGTAGATGGCTTGTTTTAATAATTGGTTTTTTATCAATTTTATTAGTTTTTTCACCAGAAAATCAATCAATTCAACTAGTTGCTTTAATAGCATTATTGGGAACATGTTGTGGTGCTTTATCGACAATTGTCCAAAAGTATCTATCAAAAAGCTTTTCTGAAATACAACTGATGGCCTGGTATTCACTTGGGATTTCTTTTCTATCGCTGCCTTTTTGCCTTTATTTTTGGGTAGACGTTTCTTTCAAAGAAACGTTGTTCATGATTTCAACAGGATTANTAGCAACAAGTGCACAATATTTTTATATTCGGGCTTTTAAGCTTTCTCAAGCCTCTTTCCTCGCACCAATTCAATACTTCCATATAATTCCAGTTTTGATTATAGGCTACGTAATTTTTCTTGAAGTGCCAAGTATTCAAACACTTATAGGGGCATTAATAATTATTTTATCTTTAATTGGTTTACTGATTTGGGAAAAGAATAGATAATAAACAAAGAATAATTGATCATTGGAGATTTAATGTTTTACCTGCACACTATGGTACGAATTACAAATGAAGAAGAATCACTAAAATTTTATTGTGATATCCTGGGGATGGAACTAGCTAGGAAAGTTGAAAGTGAAAAAGGAAGATATACTAACTATTTTCTACATGCTCCTGAGGATAAAGATAATTATCATTCCAAAAAGGCACCAGCTTTAGAATTAACTTATAATTGGGACCCAGAGGACTATACAGGAGGTAGAAATTTTGGTCACCTTGCTTACAGAGTAGACAATATTTATGACTATTGTCAAAAATTAATGGATTATGGAGTAGAAATAAATAGACCACCGAGAGATGGCAACATGGCATTTATTAAATCTCCTGACGGCATTTCAATTGAATTATTGCAAAATGGTGATCCATTAGAAATAAGAGAACCNTGGTCATCNATGAAAAATATTGGCACTTGGTAAAATTAACTATTTTTAGTTAACATAAATTTTATAAATTAATTCAATTACTTATAAGAGTTTTATTTTGAAAGAATTTGTTAGAACAATTAAAGACTACCCAATAAAAGGCATTCAGTTTAGAGACATAACCACANTATTGCAACGAGCAGACTTATTTCATGACTTAATTGATGAAATGACAAAACCTTGGGAAAATAAAAATATTGATGCAATTGTAAGCATTGAGGCAAGAGGTTTTATNATGGCAGGCGCAATAGCNTATAAATTAAATACTGCGTTTATTCCAATGCGTAAGCCTGATAAGTTACCTGCTGACACATTTAAAGTAAAATTTGATTTAGAATATGGTTCAACTGAAATGCACCTTCATAAGGACGCCCTTGACAACCATCAAAATATTTTAATAATTGATGACTTGCTTGCGACTGGCGGAACTGCTGTAGCAGCTGTTAAGCTTATTAATATGTTTGAAAACAAAAATATTGTTGGAGCGGGGTTTATAATAAATCTACCTGAATTAAAAGGTGAAGAAATTTTGAATAAAATGGGTATAAAAACCCACTCACTTATGGAATTTTAAATTTTAGCCTTTGAAAAGTCTTTATGGTATAGCCTGTGTAATTCAAGGGCTAGTTCCATAGCTGGATGATCCACTCTTACAGATGCTTGCCCTAGTAACCCACTAATNGCTTCTTGCTCAGTCAAACCCATTGAAACTAAGTCTGATATAGCTATTGAAAAAACGTCTAATATTGCCTGAGCATGATTTGGAGATGAATACATATTGTGGGGATCCTTTTATCTTTTTATTCTTGAACGCTATGAGCAAGATCAATGCCATTAAATAACAAAAATTAAAATTTTACTCTTTTAATATTTATCCGTTATATATAGAGAAATGAATTTCAAAATTTGCGTTATGTTCCATAAATATAAATACATTTTTTTAATATTATTTTTATTTAAAGCTAACACAACGTTAGCACAATCAGTCTCATCAAATGTAACAATCATCTCATCACCAGAAAAAACTGTGGCTGCAAGTGCTCAAAGTGGAGCAAATACTCTACAAGTGATAAACTCTTATGGTCTAGGTCTAGCTTCAACTATAAACTTAAGTTGGCTTTCACTGGCATTAGGCTTGGCTGTAGCTTCTGTGTGGGATGGAGACAGTGGAGGTAGTAATAATTCTACTTCAACATCGACTACTAATTAGTTTATCCAAATAACTCTAGCTCCAGAGCATTAATAAGCTTGGAACTTTCAGGTTTTGTCATCGATGAAAAAAAGTTTANAGGAATACCATTCTTATCAATAATATATTTATAAAAATTCCACTTGGGAGAACTACGTGATCCCAAATTCTTTTCNATATATTTAAACAGAGGATGAGCATTTTCTCCCCTAACATTACTTGTTTCTGTCATTATGAAATCTACATTAAAATTAACTTCACAAAAGTTTTTAACTTCAGTATTTGTTTTAGCCTCTTGATTAAAGTCATTAGACGGNACTCCAATAACTACGAGTCCATCTTTTCTGTATTTGTTCCAAATATTTTGTAATCCAGTAAACTGTCTTGTAAANCCGCAAAATGATGCAGTGTTTACAACAAGGAATGTTTTATCNCTATAATCTTCCAAAGAAATTTTATTACCATCGATAGAATTAAATTTAATATCATAAAATTCTTCTACAGAAATTTTTGCATTAGTTTGTAAGGCAGCAAACATAATAATTGTTCCAAANATAAGCTTTAAAAATAAATTCATTTTAGAGAGATAGTATTGATTTTAAATAAATCCAGCTTTAAGATAATTTTTTTTAATTTTTGCGAGGATTTGAAGCTCTTCTTAAAGCAAAATTTTCTTCTCTTTTTGCGAGCATTTCTTCTCGTTTTCCTAAAGCAAGACAATCAGGGCAAACACATTCACCAGCTAAATCCCAACTCTCAAGTAAATTAGGCGAGTGATGGCACCAGCAACTTCCAGGTGGACCTGAAGTACAAACAAATTCAGCACCACATTTTATACATTTCAGGTCTTTGTTTCTGACTTCATTGTTGTTGTTATAAACTTTTGTCACTTTTTTTTAAATTAACCTCAGATTTTTTCCAAATATCTTCAATCCACAATTTAATTTTTAATGCTTCCTCCCATCGATTGGATAATTCTTTTCCATTTTTATCCGTCATCGCATACTCTGGAGGTCCTAATTCACATAAAAAATAACAAGTTCCTTCTGAATTTCTTAGACGCCATTTTTCAATGCCTTCATACCACCAATCTTTAAAAAGATTAACCCATTTCTGATGCTGTGGAAAGTCAATTTGTAGTTGAATTTGCTGCCTACTTGCTACACGCCCTTGAAAACTATCTGACCTATCTAAAATTCTTGAAATCATTCCCAAGTCTCTTTCTGAAAGTGGATACCAGAACTCTCTATCTACAACATAATGAGAAAGATCTGAACACATTCTCATTTCAGGAATTGCATCAAGCAATTGAAGTGTTGAATAAAGATCATTTGTAATGCAATTGCGGTGTGTTTCAAATTGGATAGGAATACCAATTTTATCAGCCATATCAATCCACTTTCTAATTACTGGAATCATACCATCAACTGATATTGGCATAACTTGCCCAATCACATTAATAAAAGGCGAACCAAAATCTTTAGCCATTTTCATAGTGTCACTTAGAGAATTAATAGTTTTTGGGAAAGCCACAATTAACGGTGTAAGGCCAATTTTTTCCATTAGCGGTTGTAATTCAAATGCTTTTTTAACATCTGAAGCACCTAGGTCTATAGCCATACCATTATAACCAGCTTCAAAGACTAGCTCACATATTTTTTCATCAGGTAGTTTTTTACCTGTATGATCGTGAGGCGACATTGCCCAATAAGAAGTGAAAACTTCTAATTTTTGTTGCAAGTTTATTCAGCAGGCACTCTAACTTCAGTGCCGTCCTTTCTTGATATAACCCATACTTCGTTCATGGGCCATTGACTTTCATCTTTTTGCCAAAGCCTTTTTATGACTTCAATTTGAAATTCAAAGTAGCCCATACTGTAAACATTTCCTGATTTTTTTTCTATTTTTGAATTAAGCTCTTTTAACTTCCAAAAAGGCACTGATGGAAAAGTATGGTGTGCAGTGTGGTAAGGCATTTGCCAGCATAACCATTTCATCAAAAAGTTTGTTCTAGTTGAACGAGTGTTTTGAAGAATGTCTTTTTTGTGTGTTAAACCGAGATGCTCAATAGTATTTTGCATTTGATGAATTGGCTTTGTAATTAGCATTGGGAGTATCCAAAAAGTTAAAGCAGCCCAACTGTTAAAGTATAAAGATAAAATAAAAATTATAAGATAACCAAAAACATGCAATCTAGATTCTAAAATTACCTTTTTATATTCAGTCGGATTGATGTAAGGCTCGATTACAACACCTCTTGCCCTCCTTAATATGCCAACAATTCTGTTACGCCAATATGTTACACCCCAAAACCATAAAAGATATGTTTTAATGGTAAATGGTTCTCTAACTAATTCACCATCTTTTTCCCAGTCTTGTGTCCATTTGTGATGAGCAAAATGCATAATTTGATCAAAGTCTCTTGGAAAGAGCATAAAAAATCCAATTATTCTTCCAAAAAATTCATTCAACTTAAATGTTTTAAATACAGTCCCATGACTTAATTCATGTTGACCAGCATAAAGAAAATTTATCAACACACCTAAAGCAAAACCAGAAGCAAGCGACCACCAAGAATATATTAATTTGTAATGTAAAACACTTATTAAGAGGATAGCAATAAGATGACTAAACAATTGAAAAAAACCCATAAAGTTAGATTTTTCATTTAGNCTTCTCAGTTCGCTTGGTTCAATTAATTCTCGCCGTGAAAAATTTTCCTGCATATTTTTACCATCAATGAATTATTTTAATCTTTATAATTAATACTATATTATATTATTTAATGTAAATTTCTAAAAAAAAATGAATAATTTATTTTTAAAAGTATCAATTTTATCTGCTTCTATTTTATTAATCATAGCCTTAATAATATATTTTAAAATTGATGAAGTTTCAAAAAAAAATGATTTGAAGTTTGACACTCCATTTAATCTCACGTCACATAAAGGTGAAAAAATTTCTGAAAAGATACTTTCTTCCAGGCCAACTATTGTATTTTTTGGTTTTACGCATTGTCCCGAGGTTTGCCCAACAACCTTATATGAAATTTCTTCTTGGATTAATGAAATAAAACTATCAAAAGAACAAATTCAAGTGTTGTTTATTTCACTTGATCCTAAAAGGGACACAGTCCAAAAATTGGAGGAGTACTTATCAAACTTTGATGAAACTTTTAAAGGCCTCACAGGTGATGAAAATGAAATAGTTAAATTAGCAAATTCTTGGGGCATATATAGGAAAATTGTGTCTACAGACGATGATTACACTATTGACCACACATCTACAATTTTCCTAATTAATCAAAACTTTTCTTTAAAAGGTACCATAGCATATAGAGAACATTCAGATGTAGCCATAGCCAAAATCAAAAACCTTATTCAGGAAAACCAATAGCTTATAACGATATTCTTTCAGATTTCTCTTTGATACAATCGTAAGCAACGTGTAAATCTTTCTCATCCATTTCAAAAGTTCCTGCTGTGAATCTTATCACGTAATTATTATTAACCTTTGTTGGTGTAAGGTATATTTTTCCTTCGTCATTTATTTCACGTAAGATCNTTTCATTTAACTCGTCATTGTCTGAAATTCCACTTTTCACAAATCTAAAAGTAAATAGGCTTAGAATTGGAGGTGTGNTAATTTCAATATTTTCTAAATCCTTGATTTTCACATATAATTTTTCAGTCCACTTTACGTGATTTCTTATTACTTTTCTTAATCCTGACATTCCCTCTGCACGCATTAAAAACCATAATTTCAAAGAACGAAAGCGTCTGCCGAGTTGAATAGTGTAATCTGATAGGTTTGTAATTCCTTCTATTCCTTTTGTTTTCAAATATTCTGGTGAAATTGAAAGTGTGTTTTTTTGTATNACTGGATCTTTCAAAAATTGAACTGAGCAGTCAAATTGAGCACCAAGCCATTTATGTGGATTAAAAACAATTGAATCTGCCTTTTCAATTCCTGCCCATAGTTTTCGAAACTCAGAACAAATCATTGCTGAACCAGCCCAAGCTGCATCAACATGCAAGTATAATTTTTCTTTTGAAGCTATATCACCAATGAGGCTTATATTATCACACGAACCTGAAGAGGTGCCTCCTGTTGCTGCTATAATTCCAGCNGGTAGGAAGCCATTTTTTTTATCTTGGTNAATAGCATTTTTTAACTTGTCTGGATCCATTGACCTCAACTCACCATAAACTGGAATTCTGACAAGATTTTCCTCTCCTATTCCAGAAAACCAAATTGCTCTATCGATTGAACTATGAACTTCCTCAGATGCATATATTCGTAACCTCGACCTTCCTGATAAACCAGTTTTATTGCCTGTCCAATTCAATGATTTCTCTCGCATTGTCAATACAGCTGTAAGAGTGGCTGATGAAGCTGTATCCTGAATTATACCCTTAAAACCATCAGGTAAACCCATACTTACTCTCAACCAGTCAATAATTTTTTCTTCTAGTTCAGTTGCTGCTGGTGATGTCTGCCATAACATACATTGGGAACCAATAGTATTTGCTAACATTTCTGCTAAAACTGAAGCAGGGGCAGCATTACTTGGAAAATATGCAAAAAACCTTGGATGTTGCCAATGAGTTATGCCAGGCATTATAAGATTATTAAAATCATCAAAAATATTTTCAATTGGTTCAGGTTTTTCAGGTGGTGAAGCTGGTATTGAGTTATAAGTATCTCCAGGTTTATTTTGGGACCTTACAGGGAAATTTCGAATATTTTTCCTATAATTAGAGCCCCAATGGACTACTTCTTCACCCCATTTAATATACTCATCCCAATCCATTTACGTGCCTTTCTTATGATAATTTTATTTTTTTCTCAATTACTTGACGCTATCTGCTAAACTAGTTTTGTCAAATTATAATAGTATATAAGGAGAAGTAAATGCGTGCTTTAATTCAAAGAGTAACTCAAGCGAGTGTTTCAATAGATAATAGTACAATTTCCGAAATAAAGCAGGGGCTCCTGATTTTAGTTTGCGCTATGAATGATGATAATGAGGAAGATGCTGAAAAAATGGCTTCAAAAATCTCAAAAATAAGAATTTTTAATGATGAAGCAGGAAAGTTGAATAAATCAATTATAGATATTAATGGAGAGGCTTTGGTTGTTAGTCAATTCACGTTAGCTGCAGACACTTCTAGGGGCAACAGGCCTGGATTTTCGTATGCGGCTCATCCAGAGCAAGGTGAAAAGCTCTATGAATACTTTACACAGCAACTCCAAAATCAAAATATAAATTGCAAAACAGGTGTTTTTGGAGGTGATATGAAAGTTTCATTAGTAAATGATGGACCAATAACAATTTGGTTGGACAATAAGGATTAAATTATTATTATACAGTCAATTAAATTAAATATGCAGTCAACTAAAATGGGAGGTTAGTATGGGTAAATTTATTTCACTATTTTTAAAAATAGGCACTTTAATTATTTTGGTGTCTTTCAATTCTTTTGCCGGTGGATTAGAAGTTAGTCGCCAAAATAATATGATTTTGTTTTCAGAAGGCAAAACTGTCAATTTTTCAACTAGGCAAACTTCTTCAACTGTAACTGATAATCTTTACACTTCGCTAGACAGCCAATCAATAATAAAAAAACTTAACCTAATGTCTGCAGCATTTAAATCTGATTATAATGAAAATATTTCTTATGCTTTTGAAATGTACGAACCTATGGCTTCAACCCTTCAATATCCAGCTACAATTGGTGGAGTGCCCGCAGGCCAAAAAGCTTTGTTAAGATCACAGGCTTTGAGTTTAACTGGCAAATATAACTTATCAAATTCAGGTTTTGGTTTAGTTGCCGGGGTAAGACAATTGACTATTAAAAGATCAACACTGAACATCAATCCTGCTCAAGGTGACTTAGTTACAACACCGGATAGTGGCATTGGTTATGTGGCAGGTGTTAGTTATGAGATGCCAGAGATTGCTCTTAAAGTTTTATTAACTCAGGCTCCAGGTATAGATATTGTTGTGCCCACAACTGTAGTAGGTTCAGGAACAGTTTCTCAACCCTCTTTTACAACTTTAGAATTTGAAACTGGAATTGCTAATAACACACTGATGTTTGGCTCTATTCACCAAGGTGAGCATGCAAGTGCCCAAGTTAAATTAAATGGCATAGGAGCAATTAGCTCATTTACAGATGGAGAAAAGTATAATATTGGCGTTGGAAGAAAATTTAGTGAAAAATTAAGTGGAAGTTTTTCATATACTACTGAAGAAGGAAGCTCTGCTACTGGCACAAGTCTTTTATCACCCACAAATGGAACTGACACTTATAGTATTGGTGTAAATTACGTTACTGAAAGTGTTGATGTAGCGTTTGGTTATGCAATGTCTTCTTTTGGTGATAAAGCGGTTACAACAGCATATGGTACTGGAAATTTTACAAATAATGACGCAACAACTACAGGCTTGAGAGTAAAATTTAAATTACCTTAGTAAATTTTAAAGTAACGGTCTGTTTCAATTATTAAATTCAAATAGACCGTTATATCTTATATTAGGATCGAGAAGAGTGGCTAAATCTGTTTCATTTTTCTTGTGTTCACACACATTCATTCCGCATAAGCGACAGCCAATATGTATCTTTGAT
>FUFK010043550.1_pt1 | contig 13332 bp, 11 predicted proteins | sample 1021851 | NCBI WGS metagenome assembly FUFK01 (sample SAMEA51879418, study PRJEB19060) | metagenome | reverse complement strand
TCAAAGTTATCAGGTAGCATCGAATAGTCCCTTGCGTGCCCTCTTACATGTAGCAGAGGTTTCAAATGTTTGGTTTACTTGTCCAAACAACTTTCTTGAAGAAGAAAGTTTTATAATTTCATAATATCTCTCGCCATAGAGAACAAAGTCTCCTTCACGAACGAAAAGATTTTGGTCTTCGGTTAATCTGCGTTTATGAAAATGTACGGTGATTTGTGACATGCTATCAATTCCAACAGAATCCAAATATGATGATCCTTCTTCATCGAAATTCACAAGTGCAAATACTCTAACAGGAGGCAAAAAAGTTTTTTCTATTGCCTCTCCGTATAGATCATGAAAATTTGTTGCCTCCATGTCGATAGGATAATAAAGTATCTGCTGTCCAATAACCTTTTCTACAAGCTCATCGTTAACCTGCTTAACAAGATCACGTTCCTTTTTGCCAAGAAAGAGCGGAGGCGGTGGTGCTGCTGGTCTGGACCATTCGTTATCTGACATTTAATTATCCTACGAAGATAGGTAGCGGGGAGCGTCGAAGAGTTTCTTCTGCTGCTGCGACCTTCTCTTGATCCTTCTTTACAAGCTCTGGGTATTCTATTTCTTTCAGCATCTCTGTTAGTCCCTGACGAAGATCATCTTTTTCTTTTTGTGCTTCTGATAGAAGCGAAGAATAATTCAGCGTCACAGACTCGCCAGGGATTGGTACAGTTTGGAACTTACCACGAATCTGCCCTAACATTTCCTTGCAAAGTGCGAGAGCATAGTTGCGAATCCACTGCTTGCCCATAGAGTTAATGTTTTTATATGGGATGTTGTCAAATGGAAGCGTATTAATGTTGTTGACTCCAAGGACGCCAGTGTTTGTATCGCCATGCTCACCCCATGAGTTGTTGGCAATTCTAAAACGGAACCAGATTCTATCAAGATACCCGGCGAAATTGTCCTCTCCCCTTGGGGTTGGGTACAATCTTAGTCTGTTGTCTATAATCTCATAGGAATAGTGCGACACTCTTGTATATAAAGAATCCTCATACATGATTGCTTGCAGCTTGTTTTGCCACGCTGGGACAATCTCAAATGTAGAATCATCAGCATATTGTCCATATGTAGAATAGTTGCCAACAACTCCCATGCCGCCATAGTAGCCATAAAAGCGCCACATAGCGATTGGAGAACGATAAAAAACTTTATCTATGATAATACGTGAATCATTAATTTTTCCTGAATATGGAACCGCTGCGCCTGTGTCATCAGTGCCTGAATCAGAGGCTGCTTTTACTATTGCCTGTAAGTCATAATCTTGTTGATTCTTGGTAGTTGTAAATGAGGCAGAGTAAATTCGGGTTGTTCCCCCTACACCTGCCATTGTGGCAACACCGTCTCCGATCTTGTTTGGATAGGATAGGGTAACTCTTGGGTATTGCAAACTGGCGCTTGCTGGTCCTGTAAGAAGTTCGCCATTGTGATCAAACGTCCCTGTGACATTACCAAGAGTATCGGACAAAACATTTTTACCCTGGTGCATATTAACGATATATGAGTATTCCAATACTGCTTCTTCATATGCGGCATATACATTGTCGTTTGTTAATTCAATATCAACNACATCNCCNCCAAGCTTTTTGAATACATAATTTACTTGTCTTGCGGCTCCAGTTATAAATTCAACAGAACCGGTGTACATGCCAAAAGGCACTGCGGAGGCTACATCATCCGTGGATCCGGTTGAAGAAAGAATTATAGCGCTAGTTTCTGAAAGTGGTTGTAAGTTTGTGGGCATTCATGGAGCCTCCTGTTCGTAGTAAATAGTGAAAGCACAAACAAAAACCCCCTCACCTTAGTAGATGAGGGGGCAACATTGAAGGAGACAATATTATTTTTTAGCTGTAGTCTTCTTTGCGGTTGTTCTTCTGCGTGTGGAGGTTGTCTTTCTTGCTCTCGTTGTCTTCTTGGCAGCAGGCTTGGCAGCCTCCGGTGCCTCTACGACAACTGGCTCCTCAACAACTGGAGCAGCAACTACTACTGGCTCCTCGACAACAGGTGCAGCTTCAACTACAACTGGTGCCTGCTCAACCACAGGGGCGACTTCTGGAGTTCCCAGAAGCGCTGCCCGACGTGCGAGAAGTCTCGCTCTTTTCTTTCTACGACCCATTGGTTACCTCTATTACTGATCACCAAAAGCAATTGTACCGGCAGTGGCTCTACCTTGGCACATCCACTTAGTACCATCGCTGTAACACTCTAAGTATGAACCTGCTGCGGCTGCGGCGCCAATGGTAACCTTATCGTTGGCACTGCCATCTGATTGACTTAGTGCGTCGATCTCGCCGGAGGCGGATTCTTGAACNAAGTAACCATCCATCAGGGTGTCAGCAGTTGCTGTTTTAATGATAACGGATTTACCGCCACCAACAACCTTGCTAACTAGAAACTTGAAATAAGCACCATCCTGCGGCTCGGGGAGTGTGATAACAACATCGTTTGTTGCAATGATGAAGTAAAGCTCACCAGTCTCAGCAGTGGTAATAACCTTAGTTGCATCAGCCGATCCAGCGTCAATTGTCTCTACTCTTTGGCGGCTTGCTACTCTTGCCACTCTTGCTACTTTAGCCATATTATAATCTCCTTTAAATATGCTTTAATACTCGATGTATAACATCGCGAATTCATATTAAATAGTATGGTATTTTATTAAAAGCCTCGCACAATAAAAAAACCCCCCGCCTTGCGGCGAGGGGCTTAGTTTTGGGTTAGTTAGCTATCAGGAACCAGCTTCACCTAGTAGACCACGAACGACGACTAGACCGTACATATCTGGACGAACCATCTNCTTCGCGTAACGGGTCATAACACCCTTACGTGGCACGAAGTCTTCAGGTCCGAAGATTGTGGGGGTAGTCTGTAGTGGCACGTAAGGTGCGTAGACATAGCCGCTTTCAAGGAAAGAAGCACCGCGACGACCAACGAGAATCACGTTGCGAAGGAAGTAGGGGTCAACAATGACATCAAACTTCTTGCTTAGTGAACCAACGCGGAGAGCACCAATGGAGCCCTTCTCGTCGTCGTGAGTGACGCTTGCACGGAAGCCAGCGGTGAACTCAAGGATGTTGGCAACTTCGGGTCCGCAGACGACGAAGTTAGCACCACCACGAAGAGTCTTGCGGTGAATCTGTGCGGAGACATCGTTGATGGTTTCAACGAGGGTCTCGTACCACTCGGAGACGGTACCGGTGAAGTCAGGAGCAGCAGAAGTTGCGCCTAGCTCGTTGCCGTTGGAATCTACGAAGAGACCAGGGGCACGAGACCAGTAGCGGGTAGCTGCGGTAGCACCGTTCACAAGGTCAGCGAGGATCTCACGGTCAATCTCAAGAGCAATCTGCTCGGAGAGAATTGAGGTAAGCTCAACCTCTGCATCCAAGTTGTGGTATGCGTTGAGGTCCTGACCAAGCTCTGGGGTCCACTTAGCCTTGAGCTTCTTGGTCTGAGCGGTGACTGCGGTTGAGTCAACCTGAATGTTGATTTCAGGAATGTCGGCGTTGCCTTCTAGTGGGAAGAGGGAGCCGGCGACAGAGCCAAGGGCATCAGAGCCAACGTTGGTGAAAGTATCTGCAAGTGGAATCTGGAAAGAGTCCGCTGCAAAGTCACCAGTGGTAGTGGCGTCTGTAGGATCGACGTTTGCACCGGGAGCAACAATAGTAAGGCGAATAGCCTTCTTGGAGGTTGCAGCTTCGCTGGCAGACACTGGACGGCTGAGCCTTCTGATTAGGTCAGTGGCTGCGGTGGATAGACCATCAAGTCGCGCCACAGCCTGAGTAAGACCGGTTGAAGTAATGGCAACTGCTGATAGGTTGTCAAGGTCAAGATCGCCGAGAGAAGCATCTTTTAGATCTTCTTCTTCGATATCGACAACAATGAGTCCCAAGCTACTGTCGGTGACAGAAAGCAGATCGGGGTCATAATCAATAACCTTGCGGTTTGCCTCGGAAACTGCACCATCGAGCTTGAAAATAGCCTTAACAGCAAAATCGCCGTTTGCGATTGCATCAGAGCTACCAGTTGGGGAAGCGTAAGCGTAACCACGGGCAGACTGGCGAGGACCAGAGAGATCCTGCTTGCTGCCACCGGTGAGGTCAACTCCCTCAATAACGCCAGAACCAACCTTATCGGTACCGTAGATTGACTTATTGTCTTCGTTGCCAAAGCGGCTACCAGATCCGCTAACACCACCTGCATCACCAGTGAAGGTAAAGTCGAGGAAGAAGATGAGACCACTGGGTAGGCTCATGGGCTGAACGCTAACGAGATCGTTGGCGATAAGACCAGCGAAAACGCGACGAACAATTGGGAATGCGACAGCGGCGAAACCTTCGACGCTACCACCAGCAAGGGTGGTGCTCTCACGAAGTAGCTCCTTTGCTTGGTTCTCAAGTAGGCGAGCCATTGAGTTCTGCTTACGCTCGTCCTCAAGACCCTCTAGAAGTCCGGTCTTCTTCCACTTGGAAAGAAGTGCGTGGGACTCAGCACGCATATCACGATTGACAACGCCTTCGGTCAATCTTTCAACAATACTAGACATATTTAAATCCTCCTTAATTGATTTAGTTTATACCTGCTAGTTTACGCATTCTCGCAGTAAAGGGATCCACTTTGGGTTCTTCCTTGCGAGATGCACGGATAACGGAAGTTGGACGGGTGATGGCTTCGCTTAGTGATTTTGGTCCTCTCTTGGGAGTGGACGCCACTGTGCTTTGAAGTGTCTCGTGGATTGTCTTTGCTTCCTCAACCGAACCAGCCTTAGAAATCGCTTCGACAATTCTTTCTTTTTGTCGCTCATTCAGGGAGGTATTTCTCAGCGTGCGGTTGGTGTAAAGGAGTCGTGCATTACTAAGATTTACATCCTGCACATTCTCCTTAAGAGATTCAACTACTTGTTGGTAGTTGGAAAGATTTTGTTTTAATTTTTTGTTCTCGAATACTAGCTCTTCTTGAGCCTTCTTAAGTGCTTCGAGTTCTTCTTCGACATCGGTGCTGCGGCGATGTGCCATCTCTAGCTCCATCTGGTGCTTGACTGATTCTTCTGAACGACCAGCCCAGCCAGAGAGCGTAGCACCCATGTCTACGGTAAGTTTTTCCATAATTGCTTCTAAGAGAGCATCAGAGAGTTCTTCGTAAAGATCTTCATCTTCACCTTCTTCCACAACTTCTTCTTCGGCTTCCTCAAGAGTTTCTTCGTCTTCTTCGGAAAGCATAGAGGCTACCATTTCCATGATGGAATCTTCATCTAGTTCCATTTCTTCATCCATGGTTTCTTCGTCTTTTTTCTCTTCAGCTTCTTCCTTTTCAGCTTCTTCAAGTGTCTCCTCTTCTTCGACACCTTCACGAAGCTCCTTAAGTGCTTCGGCAAGTTCTTTAAAATCAATTGTGACCTCTGCTGCTTCGCCTTCGCTTACGCCACCAAGAGCAGCGCTGTCTTCGGTAAATGCATCAGGGACACCTTCAGCAATCTCGTCGGCTTCGACTTCTTCATCTATTGCCGCTTCGGCACCAGCGGACGGAGTTTCTTCTCCACCGCCAAGAAGAGCTTCAAGTTCGTCCTGCTCCAGTAACTGGTTAAGGGTGGACTTGACTTCTTCTGAATACTTGTCGATAATTGTGGCCTCCGCATTCTTCATTGCGGCTTCCTTCAACGCCTTTGCGTCTACGATTGCTTGCTCTAGTAATGAGGACATAAACAAAAACTCCTATAGAAATAGTTTTTCATTTTAAATAGTGCGTAAATGAAGTAAAAGCAAATGTTTATTCTGCGGACTTTAGGGCATCGAGGATTAATCGTGCTAACGCTCTACAGGTTACAATATCAGGAGAGTTAAAATCGTCTGGATCATACATGGACAACAAAGCACTTATTTCATCATAAGATATATGAAGTGATATTTTTTTGCCATTTATTTGAAAGTTTTCAAACACCATGTTTTCATCATTAACCTGATCTACTGCTTTCATGATGGTAATATCCTTATTACTTTATATTTCATTATTGTTTTGTGTTCTGCACCGGACAGACATTGACTTGTCTGGTTTTTTGTTGCAAAACAAACTTGAAGATAGAGTGGTAAATCAGCAGAAGAAGTAATGGACATTACATTCCTATTTGACACGGCATTCCTATTGTTTCTTGTAACAGAGATAAAGCCTTTTTGGTCGCCTGTGGGAGCACCCCAATTAATGACACAAGTGCATAAACTTGAGGTTAATACGTCAGTAATAAGAGCACCACTGTTTGCTTGTATTGCAGACTCATATTCATGTTGCCTACCAGTAGTACTGTTTTGAGTTTCATAAAATAATGAATGTCCATTAAAAGCCTGATTTGTTTGAGCATTTGAGCCAGTAGCCAATGGATTTAATGAAACTCCACAAGCAAATCCAAATGGCGATGGATTAGATGAAGACACACCTTGCAAAGTTGATATGAAAATAAATTGATCGGTTGTGAGAACTTGCGCACCATCTTCATAAGTTAAGGGTCTATACCATCTTGTGCAATTAGAATCAGCTTTATTTAACATATTTATAAGTCCAGAAGCAACTGCGTTTGTAACAAGCTTGGTTGTATCATTTACAAAAGTTATACTATCAATATTTGAGTTAATATCTACAGTGGTCCAAGTACCGTCTGTTACATTAATCGTGTTTAGTTTTAAATCAGAAAAATTGGCGTCTTCTTGAAGGACCCAAGTTCCATTTTCATTAATTAAATCAGGCATTAACTTGTACTCACTATGTAAAAACTTCCGACGCCATCAGAAGCAATTGTAACGGCGCCAAATCCTGCTTTTATTTTCACAACACCTTGTCCATCAATTCTGTTTCCAGATCCATACGCGCTGGCGCTAATCACGATATGGTTGGAACCTGAACAACTGCCGCTTACATCTTTGAAAGTAAATCTTTGCCCTGGACCATAAGTGTTTGCTGCTTCTAGTGAAGCGGTGATTGCCGAACCAGTCGTCACAACACCAATTAAATCACTATTCTTGTCAACAGAGAAGTTGGCTGTAAAAAATGCATAAGCGTTTGTGGCAAGTCCGGTTAGGTTTGACCCATCGCCGTAAAATGCAGATGCTGATACGTTTGAAGATGCAGATAAGGTCGTAACAGAAAGAGCCTTTGTTGTTGTGTTAAAAGTAAATGTGCTATCTGCGCCAAAATCGCCAGAACTATTAAACTGAACTTGAGTGTTTGAACCGGCTGCACCACCAAAGTTTAAACTATTTTGCATGTAAGTTTGTAAATTTGTAATTGTTGCTTTTCTGAGAGCATTTGACTCATTGTTGTCTGCAACCAAGAATTCATCGGCTCCCGCCAGAGAACCACCACCAATGGACACAGCGTTGTTGGGGCTAATCCCAAGACCATTCGAAGTTGACAAAAGACCTGAAGAATTCGATAGTTCAACAATCAAATTGCTGCCATCATTGGTCAACGTATTTCCAAGATTAAGAGCACCGGCAGGGATGCCGCCCAGCCCTGCTCCACTACCATGGAAGACTGAAGCTGAAATTTCATTTGATGCAGATAAATTACTAACAAACGATGAGCCTGTAACATGCAGAGACTGAGACACATGTACAGGATAGGATTCAAATGTAGCCTTAGTGTCCTGAAATTTCAGTGGGTAGTTACCAGCTTGCTGAAACCAGATAGGATAGGAAGTTGCTTCCGTTTTTATAATAAAAGTTTCAACATTATTAGCTTTAATTTCTGCGTGCTTTACGCCTTCTTTTTTAAATTCTATAAAAGAAGATTCTGTTTCACCTTTTTCTAGAACTAATAATGGGGTCTGATTTACAGAGCTAGATATAGTTAGGTGCGCAAACGAGCCAGAAGTTGCTTCTATGTTTGTGGTTGATTTAATTCCTGCTGACGCAGTTATCGCACTAGAAAATGTCTTTACTCCTGCGATGGTTTGGTTACTATAATTATCGACCATACTTTCAATTGAGCCACTATTAGAATTAATAAACTGTACGTTACCTTTTAGGACATTATAAGCCATATAAAAAAATCCTTTTTATTTGATGTTCTCAATAAATAGTCGCAAGAAAAAAGGATGCCCCCCATGTAGGAGGGCACCCAGGATAAATCTGATTAAAACCAGAAGTTTATATCAGACGAGAATCCATCTGCTAGTAGAAGTACACATAAGAGTGACAGCAGCGCCATCTGACTCAAGTACAACTGATGTAAGAACACCATCAATTTTAGTAGCGGCAGTGTCATCGACCTCGATAGTCATTGTATGGGTGCTAGTGTTCTTGCCCTTAACAACAACTGTTCTACCTGCAACGGGCGCTGGTAGAGTGTGCTTTCTGGCAGCAGTCATGTCTGCTGTCTGCACGTTGATACCAAAGGAAAGTGTCTCTGGAGTATCGCCAAGTGTATTGACACCAAGGTTGGTTGAAAGAACGCCTGCATTGTGGCTGAGTCCATCACCGGCTAGCTTTGCAGCCATGTTGTCAAATGTAATTTTCTTGGTTGGATCACCAGATTCACCTTGCTGCGCCATAGCGAATGTATCACCAGAAGCGATTGCAGTTACAGCATCAAGATCGTCGATGTCAACTTTGATATCGTCTGCACCGACTGCGATACCACCGTTGGTAGCAGCGCCGATGTCAAGGTTACCAGAACCATCTTGGGCAAGACCAGCACCAGCAACAGCAGGAGCAAGCTTCGCACCAGTAACACCGTCATCCTTTAGACGAACTATGTCACTATTGATTTCAATAGTTGAATCATCAACAAGAACATTGAGTGCTGAGATACTATCTGCACCACCAACAGCACCTAGACCAGCACCAGCGAAAGAGCCAGAGATGCCAAGCTTGTCACTGGAAATTTTGATTGCACCAGAAACTTGAACTAGAAGATTACCAGAACCATCTTGCGCAAGACCATCGCCTGCAACTGCTGGAGCAAGTTTTGCGCCGGTAACGCCGTCGTCTTTGAGACGAAGTGAATCGGAGTTGACCTCGATAGTTGAGTCATCAACGTTAACAGAGAGGGCATGGGAACCAAGAGCTAGACCATCGCCAGCAACGCTGCTCTTAAGCTGAATTTCATCAGAAGCGATAGCAAAAGAAGTTGAGTTAACTGCAACGTCTAGTTTTGAAATGCTATCGGCACCGCCTTCAAAAGTAAGTGCTGAGCCAGCGATTGAGCCAGTAATACCAACTTTGCCGCCTGAAATCTTAACAGCACCAGAGACCTCAACATCCATTACTGAGTTGGTCTGACTAAGACCTAGACCAGCAAAAAGACTTGCAAGATCTTCAGTTGAGCCCTTAGAAGCAGCACCAGAGGCACCACCATCCAAGAAGATGAGATGGTCACCGTGAGCCACGGTAGCAGCGGCAGCTTCAGTTAGATCTACGTCAACTTGGTCTGCCTGAACGTCGATGAGGGCACCGGCGCCAACCTGAAGGTTACCAGAGCCGTCTTGGGTAAGACCGCCAGCAGCGACAGCAGGTGCAAGTTTCGCACCAGTAACACCGTCATCCTTTAGACGAAGTGAATCAGAGTCGGTTTCAATTGTTGAATCATCAACGTTTACAGAGAGAACGTGTGATGTTAGTGCAAGACCATCACCAGCAACGTTAGACTTAAGCTGGATCTCGTCTGAAGCAATAGCAAAAGAAGTCGAGTTGACTGCAACGTCTAGTTTTGAAATGCTATCGGCACCGCCTTCAAAAGTAAGTGCTGAGCCAGCGATTGAACCGGAGATACCAAGTTTGTCACTGGAGATTTTGATTGCACCAGAAACTTGAACTAGAAGGTTACCAGAACCATCTTGTGCAAGACCGTCGCCTGCAACAGCGGGAGCAAGTTTTGCGCCGGTAACGCCATCGTCCTTGAGACGAACAATATCAGAGTTGATCTCAATGGTTGAATCATCAACGTTGACCTTAAGTTGATCATTAAGTTCGCCAAGACCATCGCCAGCAACAGCAGACATTAAGTCGCCAACTGCCTCAGTCTTCATTAGACCGTCATCAGCATCAAGAATGTAGAACTTATCAGCACCGACAGTAACACTTGCATCAGCAACGCCGTCAAGTTCGACAGTACCGCCGACCTGAAGACCAGCAGATGCTGAGAGTGATTGAGCTTCAAATGATTGCTTAGCAACCAAAGCCTCCTCAAAAGTTGTAGAACCGCTTAGTACAGCGGGTCCAAATTGAAATTTGTAAGCCATTTATAAAAATCCTCCTAAAGATAAAATGGATAATGCGTTGATAAAATACCAACGTCATTACACCATTAAATAGTGTACGCTAAATCAAGTAATAAAGAACTTTGAAGCGCCGTCCGTGTAAATGGTCAAAGCTGCGTGAGGTGATTCTAAAATTACTTTATTTTGATTGTCGATAGTTTGACCAGCACTGGCAGAAACCACTATATTGTAAGTATTTGCAGCCCCGCCTTCATCTTTGAAAACAAAGGTCTGCCCATTGTTTAGAGTGTTTGCGTTTGGTAAACTAGCAGTAATTATAGCACTAGGCGAAGCAGTATTTACGCCTATGTAGTAGTCTGATTTTAAGACTGAATAATTTGTTGTTATAAGTGTTCTATTAAGAGTAAGCCCTGTTTTTATTTTTGTTGTTTTGTTCTCAACATCAACAGCGAACAAATCAGTGCTTGAAGAAAAAACAGATAGTGAGCCAGTGAAATGGTGAGTGTCATTATTAGTGTCTCCAAAAGCGGTTGAACCTGATTGATTTATCTCTGTTATAGTTGTTGAAATAATATCAAATGTGTTTGCTTCTATTGCACCTGATACTATCAAAGTTCCAGTAATAAACAATGTATTACTTGCTGTTAAAAAAGTAAGATTGGCAGAGCCAGAAATACCACTAGAACCAGTATGGAATTGTAAAGCACCGGTTGGTCCTTGAGCAGATGCCGAGCCTCCACCCCCACCACCGGAAGTCAATAGATCATCTACAAAATCTTCAATATACAAAAAGCCATCAACAAAGACAGGATTCTCAGCAGTGTTAGATGGAGGGTCTTGTTGGAAAATAATTCCATTGAAATAATCCAAAACCCAATCTCTTGCATCAAGTGGAGTTATTTCTGTTGTCACACCTGCACCACTAGAAGTATGATAAGCCTTTACTGTGTATCCATTGTTAAAAGATGGTGGAACTAATTGTAGCCCGCCATTGGTCGAATTTAATACTTTTCCATTTACAAAATTTCCACTACCAGCTTTTGGGTTTGAAGAATTTGATTCATAATTGCTTGGAAGCTTCAATTCAAAGCCCTGAAAAAGACCTGCATCGTCTTTGGTTCCAGCAATTGGCGATACTTCAAATCTTACCATCTCCACAGTGCTTCCAATTATGGTGTAGTGAGAAGAACTTGCAGGAGTTGGTATACTTTTACCAAATATGGTCGTGGCACCAATACTGACATTTGAACCAAGACTTTCGTTAAAAACGTCTTTTTGGTTGGATGTCTGAGCCTTGCCCTGTATTTTTTTAAGTGCAAGATTTATTTTTGCGGAATTATCAAGAGCCATTACGAACTACCCCAAGCAATAGAAATTGAGGATATGTATCCAGTCCAAGCATCACTTGCCTCGACTCTTATAACTAGATTCTCATTTTGTTCTACCGTCTGGGTTACGAAAGTTCCTTCGTGAGTGGTGTTGATTGTAAGGCTAGAGGGAGTTCCAACAAAAGCACCATCATTGTCATTTAATTGGTTCTCGTCAGATGCAGATGCTACAGCAAGATCTAGCCATCCTGTTTCTTTAGATGTAGAAGTAGTTGGTAGTTTTACAAATACATGTATATTTGTAGAAGAAAGACTTGTTGTACTTGGGACTATTCTTGTGCTTGAATCTCCAGCAAAAGTCAACCTAAAGTTTGTTTGAGACGATGCTCCTGTATTTGTAAAATAGCGATAGAAATTACGGTTTCCAGACAAAGCAGAATAATCAACGTTTGAACCGGGTCCATTTGTAATTGAACTAAAGTCACCAGAATTTGGTACATCGCTATCCGTTGGATAGTAAAGTCTTTCGTTGAAATATAAAAGACCAGTGTTTGAGGCAAGCGAACTTGTTGAGTTCCAAGCATTACCGCTGTGTGTTACATTTGCTTGAGCAGCGTAATTGCCAGATAGGATTCTGTATGTTTCTCTTCTAAACGTTTCGCTGGTTGTTGTCGAATTGTTGGAAAGGTTATAAACCAAAATGCCACTTATACTTTTGTTTTGCGCATTTGATAGGTTGCTTTTAAGTGGATGCGGAACAGACACGCCAACAGCAATAGAAGAATTTAAGATTTTTGTTGTATTAATTGTGGCTGATGCAGTAAGTTGTAGCTTTTTGGTTTCGTTTTCACCACCAGTGTGATCTATAGATGGAAATGCCTGAGAGGCAACTGAGACATTCGTTGTATTGAACGTTATATCAGATGTGCTGTATACATTTTTGTAAGCGTTGTCAACGTCTACTCTATACGATGCACTACCTCCTGTATGATACTTTACACCCGATAGTCTTAAATCACCAGTCATTGATAGCGAAGTGAGAACACCATTTGAGGCTGCCAAAGCATCACTATTTGGATCGTTTATCCATTCTACATAATTTGTTGTATTATCAGTTGCACCAATTCTGTGAATTACTCTCGCATAATTCCAACCATTTCTTTGATTACTGTGGTGGACTCGATAGCGACCTGTTCTGTGTTGAAAAACATCAAGTTCGGTTCCGTCTGGGAAATTTGCTGAGCCCGTTTGAGAAAAGCTTACAAATCCCGAACCACTTGAATTTAATTCAGAATCTGAACCAGAGCCGGGAACACCAGAGCCAACACTTGCGCTTGTTAACCCAACGCTGTGTATCTCAACACCGTTGACCTCCAGAACAAGAACTCCCTGATTAGCGTCACCAAAAGAGTCACTTGGGTGGTTTGAGCCATCTGCGGAAACGTCATCGTTTAAACGACCATCAATTGTTGTGGAACCTCCAAACACAGCCCTACGTAAATTATTACCGCTGGTGGTAGACGAATACGTTCCGTTAATATCGACGGCACTAAACCCTGCGTTTGTGTTACTGTTTGTATAGCCACTAATACTTTGTGATGATCCAAAAGAAAGTTTAGCTGATGTTCCAGTATCATTACATCCAATATCATCTAAAGTTGGTGCCGGTGAGGGAGACAGCGCTTTTAGAATTTCATTAAATCTATCAACGGCTGTACCAATTGCTGTTGAGTTTGTNAAATCTGTGAACAATCCATCGGAATA
>FUFK010048891.1_pt1 | contig 13337 bp, 17 predicted proteins | sample 1021851 | NCBI WGS metagenome assembly FUFK01 (sample SAMEA51879418, study PRJEB19060) | metagenome | reverse complement strand
TANTGGAGTNGCGTAGCTCCAAANTTAATNAAGTTTGCAGGCTTCTTTTCCATACCTTGAAAAGTCAAAGTATATCCNTTCATATCNCCCATTGCNGCACCNGTCACAACTGTTCCACCATTTACATCCGCACCAAATTCTTTTCCGACTAACATAAAGTTACCATTGTTATCCTCTACTATAATGTGAGGTCTTGCTACTGCTAATAAGGCTAATTCTTGATTAGACTCNGGCGATAGCTTTTTAAATGTTAAGTTTACTATTTGGTCGTAAAAAGTAGTACCATTTTCNCTACTTGATGTNACAGTTTGTTCTAATGAACTATTNCCTTTTACTGTATATTTANACGCTGTTGGCGAACCTGCAAACGAAGCAATNTCATCNNNATTTGTAGNATCNGGAGTNATAGNNCCCAAGGTNTTAAAATCAATGAANTAAACTGCTTGTATGCCACCTACTGCGTCTTTACAGGGCTCTTTTCTACCTTTATTTAAAGTACATACACTCATATTATTTTTGTTTTAAAAAAAAAGGTAGGCAAGACTATTCCAACCTACCCTTTTCAAATTATTAAATTATATTACAATGATTGTAACACTAAGTCTCCTGCAATTCCTGTTTGGACCCCTGCAGTATAACGCATTACAATTCTAACATTTTGACTTCCGTCAATATCAGACATATCTATAAGTTTAACCTCATTGTAGTCAGCTAGTAAACCTGTTCCGAAGAATAAGTTAGAAGCNTGNCCTGCAATAATNTGGTTNTTACTCATACCCGGACATTGTTGNATTTTGATNCCCTCAAATGATAATGCATTTCCGTTGTTATACCATTGTGTACCTTGTGCGTTTGTACCTGCAGCACCTAAACCACTTGCACCAAAACCGCCTAAAGCTCTAATGTAAACTTGCATAACATTAGTTGGAACATAAATAGTTGTATCTTCTTTTCCATAAACTGCACCAGGCAATGCATCTACAACATTTCCTAATAAGTCGAAAATATTTGTTGAAGTATAAGCTGACTGAGTAGCTCCACTTGCATCAGTTACCGCAGCATCATTTACTGCAGAATCATCAGTTAATAGTTTTTCAAAACCATCAAAGTTACCTGCACCAGAAACACCTTGCCAAATTGACTTTTCAGTTGCTTCAGCAACAGAAGCCGCAACGTGTCCTAGAATAAAGTCGCTAAACTTTGGAGGTAAATTGTGATAAGCAGAGAATCCCATATCGGCTGCTTCCCAATCTCTTACGAAATCTTTTTTACAAAGCTCTAAATTAACTTGTAGTTCTTTAGGCTCTAATACTCTTTCTTCTAAATCAAAAGCGTCAGCAGTNGCACTGAAATCACANNCTGCGTTTCCAATGAATGATGTTACATCTTTTAATTTCTTAATAACTTCTTTGTACTTAACATTTGGCTTAATAGTAATAGAACCGTCAGCTAATGTTTTTCCAGATAGTAACGCCGCCGCAATGTATTCCCCTGCAAATTCTCCTGCATAAGTAGAAGTAATATCTTGCATAGAAGCGGTACCGGAATAAAGGTTTACTTTCTTTGTACTCATCTTTTTTTATTTTTTATTGTTAAATTTTTCAAAAATTATATCTAATGTATTCTTTGGTCTTTTTGTGGCGAACCTTACCATTCTTTTTGTTTCAGCAGTACCTTCAGGGTTATGTTTGAAAGGTTGTGATGCTGGCTTTGACAATTCTTTTTTCAAGTCGTTAGATTCGGACATTTCTTCTTTATCATCATATCCCATTTCTTTCTCCTCGTCTTCTTTTTTCTCGTGCCAACCTGCTTTCACTTCTTCAATCATAGCTTTGATTTCATCAACTGCAGATTCAAGTTCTTCTTTTGTAACGTAGTTTGCTTCAACTTTTTCTTCTTCTTCCTTTTCTTCTTCCTCAACTTCGTGTTCTCCTAAAGAGGCAATAACACCTTCTTCTTCTACAATCAAAGTTTTGTTGTCTTCCAATTCATAAGCACCAACAGGTAAAGCAACTTTCTCATCTTCGGTAACAATAAAAACTGGCTCGCCCTTTTCAAACTTATCAGCTTCTAAAAGAGTTCCGTTTTCCATTTTCAATTGCTCCATTTTAACTTCAAGACCAAGCACTGCTTTGACCTTGTTTAATGTATTTGTAGCATTGTTCATAATTATGTTTTGTTTATATAACGATTAATATTTATTGTTTTGCGTTTAAGCANTTATTAGATNGAGCCNATACCTTGTGCTTGTANACTTCCGTCACAACAATNTCTATGATAAGTATTNTCTTCACAAAGGCAACCTCTTTTTCTACCTCTCGGTGTTGNCCTGCCNGGTGTTTTNAANCCTATTNTTCTNATTAATTTTCTTATCATTTTATTGGNACACAGTTTGGTACTATTCTTCCGTCTAATTCTTTTGTTCCGACCATTTCGTANCCNTCCCAACAAGGGTTATCNTCATCNTCTAAATCAATAGCGTGATATTCACAAGGCATATACCAAGTCTTATCATCTATGTCGTGAGTATGAAAACCTTTGCAACCTAAATCTTTAGCANNTTGTTCTGCTATCTCTTGTGTNGGGTACGCTAGTCTATTATTGATTATAGCATAGTCTTCGNTTACTACTATATAATCATCTTCAAGTTTTTCTTTATCAATTTGTTTTAGTTTTCTTATTGCCCAATTTACACCTGCAGCACCACCCCAAGCATCATACATAATTCCACCGCAACCCTCAGAGTAAGGCACATCTTTATTCTTTTCGTGTCTTTTGAAAGAAGCCATACGTGCAATAGTNGANCGACTAATTTTTTCTTTTTTAGATAATTGATTAGCTCTCGTCCAACCTACACTTGTGCCACAACTACTACCATTCTCTTTTTTGTATTTTAAGGCTCTTTTAGCGTTGTTTACTGCTGCTTGTGGATAGTCATTATATGTTTTTAATTTAACACCTCTTAAAACCGCTGTAAGTTCTTCTAACATATCATTAGATAAATCTTCTTCTGTTGGAAAATCATTAATACCTTCTTTTGGTCTTTCCATTTTATCTGCAAAATATCCCTCAATACTAAAACCTTTTACCTTACCTGTTTTAACATAGTTATTCCATATCTCATCATTATCAACTTTTACAGAACCCATCCAAGTACCTAATGGTACGTCCATTCCGTACATATTTGATTTATCATTCTCTTTATCTTCTACAATCCAACTTTCTACTAATGTTAAACCACTTAATTTACTTTCGTGTTCTAATGTTGAATTACCTTGATGTCCTTGTTTGAGATATAGTTGTGAAGCCTTTCTTACTGTGTTTCTATTGAAGTATATATAGTATTGCTCTTTTTCATTTTGCCTATATATTGGTTTATTCGGAATAAGTATAGGACCTATCAATATTTTTCTTTCTTTATCTTGTTCTGCGAATTTAAAGTCTTGTGATTTCAACGCTACGAAATCTTCTTCTATCGCTGGGTGTTCAACAACACTTATAGCTTCAACAAAATTGTCTTGGCTTTCATCTAAAATTAATTCTACTATTTTCATACTATTATAACGATTAAATTATTTTTTTTTGCATTTATATTGAGGCACCTTCAATTATACCATTTTCTAAACTCTGAGCAGTTGTTACATCTTGTGCAACTACATAAGCTTGTACAGGCTCACTCATTTGACCTGCAACTGAATCAGCTAACTGACTTGTCTCGGAAGTACCAACAATATTAAAACTTGGTGCTCTTGTTACCGTTGCTGGTACAGGTGGCGCACCACCACCACTTGCTCGTGGTACTTTAGTTGAGTTTATTTCTTTAACATTTTTAAGACCTGCCGCTATCTCTACTGCCATTGCTATTGCCGCTCTTGCAGGTGCGTCCGGTGTTGGTATAGCTAATTGACTTGTACGTGCTTGTTGTGCCGCCAAATATGTTTGTATTAATGCCGCCGCACTACTTGCAAGTTTACCTGCTTGTGTTTCTTTACCAACTAAGTCTCCAACCTTATTCAAAGATGTAGCGAAACTCATTGCAGATGCCGCCTTTGCTGCAGCTTCTTTTTGAGATATTAATGTTCTTGCATCTGCGAACTCTTGTTCTAATTGTGTTCTATGTTCATCACTTATTCTTTTATCATCTAATAATAACGCTTCTCTTTCGTTTATTAAGTTTCTTGCTTCCTCAAAATTAAGTTGGTCAAACTCTTTACCTAATTCTAATTCTTCTAATGCTTTTTCGCTTTCCTCTTTTTTCTTTTGGTCTTCTTCTTTTTGTCTTTTTTCTTCTCGTTCTTTATCCTGTTGAGCAAATTCATCTTTCTTAGCTTGTAATCTCTCAGCGAGTGAAGTTTCTAATTCTTCTGTTCTTAAACCTGCCGCTTCTGCTTCTTTAAGTAGTTCTTCATTAGCTGCTTTAATATCGTCAAGTTCTTTTTGTCTTGCTTCGGCTTCTTTATTAGCATTTGCTACTCTTATCTTTTCTTTAAGTTCTGCTAATTTTCTTGCTGCTTCTTCTTCCTCTTTTTCTAAATCATCATTATGTTTCTTTTGATTTTTCTTTTCTTGCAAGTCATAACCTGCTCGTTTATTTTGTATAGCAAGTAACTTTTTTTCTGTTTCTTTAATTTCATTATCTAAATCTTCGTCTTCTCCGCTAAAAGTAAACTTACCTACTTCTTTTGTGAAGTCTTTTATTTTTTTTGTTAAACCTAAGTTCTTACCTAATTTTGCACCAATAGCATCTATTGTTTTAGTAAGCGTTGTAATAGGAGTTAATAAGAAATCTAATATCCCTGTTAATATTTTTGAATTACGTTTAGCAGTTTGTACTTGTGCGTCTTTAATCGCTTTCTGTGCTTCTAATTGAGCAGTAAGGTTAGCAATAACTTCATCAGTCTGCTTCTTCTTCATTTCAAGTATTTCCTTTTCGGACTTACCTTGTGCTCTTAAAATATTTTCGCTACTCTCTAATGTATCTAAAGCATCTTGAGACTCCTCTGCTTGTGCCTTTGCATTTTCTGCCGCTTTCTTACTCTCAGCAGATACGCCACTCATTAAGCCTTTCAACTTATCAAAGTTCGCGATAAGAACTCCTACAAGAACAACTAANGCACCTATACCTGTTGCTATAAGAGCTTTCTTCATACCGCTTAGACCGAGGTTAAACGCTTTTATGCCTTTCAACCCCGATAAGAAACCTTTTTTAAGTTTAACTATTTTTGTAGCGAAACCACCTGTAAGTTTATCAATACCTCTTATGATATTGGTTTGGTCTTTTTGCCCTTCTCTAAATTCCTTAACTTGTGCATTTGCTGCTCTTTGTTCTACTGCTAATTTTTTAAGACCTAACCTTTGGTCGTCAAGAGCGTCCTTTCTTTCTTTAAGAGCCTTTTTTAGTGCCGCTTCTTGTGATAAGTTTACTTTACCAGACTTATTATAATCATCTAAAGCCTTTTTGGCTTTCATATATTCTTCCTCTAACATTACGAGTATTTCTCTCTGCTCGTCTATTGTAGAGTTTATGTCTTTTAATGTTGCTAAGGCATCTTTGCCATTGACCTTTATGTCTACTACCTTTTCTACCATTTGAATTTACTTTTTATTTCTTTTATTGCTTCTTTTAAAGTCATAGGTAACTTGTATTTACCTTGTGCTATTCTTATATTCTCTGTTTCTCCGTTAGAATATTTTAATGTATCTAAAATTAACTTTATCATTCTTCTGTTGTTACTTCAAGGTTTAAATCAGTTGAAAACGCAGTATCTGTTGTGCCTTTATCTGTTAATATAGAATATACCGCTCTTAATGTTACTATATAATATGTTCCAGATTCTAAACCGCTTATAGTAAAAGAATTTGTATCTGTTTGTTTTCTTCGGCTTTGTGTATCTCCGTCTAATAAAATATCATAATCAGAAAAATTATTTGGAACAGAAGAAAATTTATCATAAGTAACAGTTATTGTTGTTTTGGTTTTTGTTGCCGTTGCACCTGGCACTCTTTCAAAAATTGAACTTGCTTTATTTACAACACTTGAAATAAACTCATTTTTGTTATATAATTCTAGTTGTGATTTGTTTGTTAGTAGATTAGTTTTAATACTATTNATTCTATAAGATATGTTGTTTACAATAAACTTATCNTTNAAATTATACTTTAATAAAATACTTTGNGGTAANTAAGCATTNACTTTTAACATTCTACCTTGCCTATTAAACATTGCTTCTACAAAATTTGAATACCCTGAACTATATAAGTTTGAATCTGTACTTACTGTTCCACCTGTATATTCATCAGCTTCAACTCCAAAGTTCATTTGTAATTTTCCCGAGTAACCAGTTGCATAAAAATTACCTACACTTCTATTACTTGGTCTCATATAGTGTGTTGGCGTTTGTAGTGTACTTGTTTCATCTTCTATCTTAAATGTACTATCTGTATTAGCTTGTCTTATAGGAAAAAATATTAATGGCTCGCCTATTGTTGGTTCAAACTTTTTATCTAACATTGCACCTTGTCCTATATCAGATTGAACTTCTGTTGTTTCATCATTTAATCTTTCATACATCATTTTTTCAAAAGGCAACACAATATTATAAGGTGTTCCGTCATAAGGTATATCTTGAATACCAACAGGAAAACTTTCTTCAGCGAAAGGTATTCCGTTAATCTCATCTGCAAACTGAACTAAGAAACTTTTTTTACTTTTAAACTTAAACTCCATTTTATTAAAAGGTGCTATTCTTTCAATAGAAGAACTTTCAATATCTATATACCTTGTAATATCATAAGCATTTCCGNNNTCTAAATACACACTAGCAAGTTGTATATTAATTTTTCCGTCTGCTTCTTTTTGTGCAACAAGATTAAACATTTTGAAAATACCACTTAGAAAATCAATAACTTTCATTTTAGGCACTTGCCTTGCTACTACAAACTCATTATCAACAGTAGAACTTGTAGGAGTGAATACTGCTAACCAAACTATCTCGGTTTGTTCCCAAGGGTGCGTCTGCTTCTAATTTTTCAATCTCAACTTGTTGTGTTAGAGATATTGTATTGTTAGCTTCTATATCTATAGCTAAAGCTAATTCATAACCAACTGTATATGCTCTTGCAGCATCAAAAACAAATGTTGTAGTTGTTGTCCCTGTTTGAGAATATGATTCTTCGACAAATGTTACAGGTGCAGTTTTGTGTCTAATTCTTACAGTATAATTTTCTGTTGTTCCTGTTGTAACTTTAACATTTACGGTATACTCTACTACCTCAGCACTAAACGGAATTGACATAGGTCTTGGGTCATAGTTTATAGGCGAACTCTGTGAGGGTTGAAAAACATATCCGGGTGAATCGTCTGGAAGATGTAAGAAATTAGTAAGTATAAAATTTGAACCTTGTTCTGTTGCGTTAGATACATAGCCTTGTTGTCTGTGCATCCACATATAAGTTCTTTGAAACAATAATGAATTTATCCAACCTGTAAATTGTAANTTAGGAAANGTTCTTGTTATAGCATTAAATATTTGTTTACAACTTATAGCAGGTTTNAAGTCNGTCCATATTAAGTTNTCGCCTGTTGTTCCGTCATTATTNAGTTGTTTATAGTTACCATTATTCAAACGCATATTTTTTGAATGTGCTATATTAGGCACTATAATACTTGTATAACTCCCTGTTAGTCTATTTATAATCTCANTTGAATCATAATTGAAATCTAAATTACCATAGTCTAAGTTTTCTAAAAGAGCGTTGCCTAAAACATCTTTGAGTTCAACAGTATCTCCATAGAATATAATCTTATATGAATGTGCTTTATTTTGTTTTAGTGAAACACTTTGAAATTGTATCTTACCGCTTTTATAACTTATACCATTTAACTTAATTAAAGCGTCTTGTCTAAACCTAACATCAAAACTATTTTGAACTCTTTGGTTTTCATAGTGCCTAAACAACCTACTATTATTCTTACTAACAGGAATTGTGAATTGTTGAGAGAAAGCAGTATATATTTTACTAATATCTCTTAGATTCATTAATGTATCAGTTATTGTAACGCTTTCATCTTTGAACAAATCAACTCTTTGAAAATCACTTATAACTAAGTATGGGTCATTTTGTCCAGAACTAAAAATACTATCGGATAATGTAATGATTGTATCGCTATCAACTGCAGTTATTTTTGCACTTTCATTTGTATCAACATTAAAAACAATCTGTCCTACCGTAACTGTTTTAGTAAAATTGCCTTGTACGTCAACTAATTGATTTGCATTATTATAACCAGACTGATAACCTGTTCTGCGTTGATAACCTCTTACATATAATTCTATTATCTGCATTATCTAACGTTATTTATTCTTTCATTAGCAAACTCTATCTCCATAGCATATTCAATTAACTTATCATTTAAGTGCGTTTTATAATTTATGTTGGAAGTTTTTATTGTTATGGGTAATGTTTTGCCCTCGTATTCTATCCAACATTCTTGGCTTAATAATAGTTCTGAAAATACATNGTTATTNTCTTCNGGGTAATATCCACTATTAATAGTAAGACTTCTTTGTCCGTTTTTTGTTANTAATGTTTTTTGATGTCTTGATATATCATAAGTTGCATTTGTTACAATGTTTCTTTTAAATGATTCTTCTNTAACATTTAATNTTTCTTTNCTTGTTTTGAANAAATANAAATCTTGTAAAGCACCAAACTTATTTACAAANGTTANNTTNAAAGGTGTATATTTACATTCATTAATATTTTTAACTTCTACTTTTATTTGTTCGTCTATTGTATCTACATAAATAGTATCAAAACCAAATATTGAAAANGTATCTTCAAATTGTGATAGGCATACATTNTTCTCAAAAGTTCCTCCGTCTTGTGTAACTCTTTCTTCGTAATTGTCAACGCTGTTAGTTAAGTTAGAAACATATTCTATCATATTGGTACTTTCAGAACTGCCTGTTATAATTTTTGAAAATACCTCTTGATTGTTTTCTACAAAGGTTACACTAACTGCTAATGAGGTATCAACAGGTATAGTTATGATAGAATCATCAGGCTTTAAAATACACCTATTAGACATAAGTAAACCGCTTTCATTTGAAGGGTTGGCACCATCTTCAAAATAACCATATCCGTCAAAGGCTCTACATTGTGTATAGTTAGCGTCAGTTGTGCCGTTAGGTGTGAACAAAGTTGCTTTGTAATCAACCCAAACATTGTTACAAGAATAAACTCCGTTTGTGAAATTTGTTTCTATAAAATCTTTTACTATTTCCGCTATATCAAAAGTAACTGTTTCTTCTATAGCAAATGAACGCAAATCATAGTAACCATTTAAAGCACCTTGTTGTGTTCTGTCGTCTGTTTGTGTGCCTTTATATATATATACTTCTAACTGTACTTCAGTTAAGTTTGTTTGGTTATATGTTATATAGTAAGGACTTCTTACATTTATTTTACTCATTACTTATCTTTATTTCGGTTTTCAAAATCTTGTGCTATCTCTACTGCTAAGGCACCTGCATATCTCGCCATAGACGTGTTTACAGCGTTTGTTAAGAACATTGTAGGTCTAATACCTTGTGCAAAAATAAACTTGCTTAAAACAAACCCTATGGCTTTATAACCACCTCTAACAAATCTTCCTTTGTCNTCTCTTAGTCTAAAATTATTTTTCTTTGCCCAACTNCTTATANTTGNTGCAGGTGGATATTTANTTGAATAAGAAAACGGACTNTTAGGTGCTTTNTGTATACCTTGTATTGGTTTGCTTCTAACACTTTTACTGNNNGGTTTACCTCTATTCTTAGTCCACTCTGTTATAATNTTTGGGTCNGCACCTTTAACTCCTNNNTCTATAAANTTAGCATAGTCCTCAGCATATATCTCTAATTTAAAACCNTTNTCATCTTTGTCAACTTTGTANTTAAAAGACTTATATAACTTNCCGTCTTTCTTNCCACTTCGCAAAAGATTATTTTTAGATTCAGAAATAATGAATCTTGCCCACCTATCTAATAAACTTGTTAACTGCCCGTATTGCATCTATCAATATTATTTCTAACAGTTAATGTGAAGTCAAAAGACCAACCTGCAAGTTGATTTTCAAACCTATCTGAAAAAGGTTGACAAGAAACAGAAGACCTTTCTACAAAATAGTTGCCGTCATATAAACTCCCATTAGCAAAATCATCTGTTAATCTATTACCTATATTTAACATAGTATTTAAAACATACGCTTCATTGTCATCAGCGAAAATGCTTTCTTCTACATCAGATGTAACCTTTTGTATGTCATTAGATACAACGTCCATTAATAATATTTGAACTTGATAGTTTATAACTTGATTATTGAATGTAGCATTTGTTATTACTATATGACCTAACGGAAACAAAGTAATCTTATCTAAATCAACATCTCCTATATCTCCTACTGTAACTGTGTTTATATTCTTATCATCTAACAAAGCATCTCTCAGCTTTTTAAGTATTGAAGTATATTGACTAGCACCTAAAAATTTATCTATTGCCATTTTTGAATTTTTGTTTTATTAATTTACCTTCCGTTTCTAATTTATCTTTTTTGAACGCTAACATTGTTAAAGCGAAGTTCATATTTAATTTTGTTACATTTTCAAATTTTGTAACGTCGCCTGAACATAAGGCATATACACTTGAGTACCAACCCCATTTTGCTGCAAAATTGCTTTCTGCTTGTCCGTCAATTCCGCTTCCCCCAAAGAGTTCATCATAACGTTCGACAAGTCTATCCCTAAATTGTAAAAAAAAACATTGGAAGAAACAACTGCATCCATAGGCATATCTAACATTGCTTCGTGATATAAGTCGCCTTNGTATTCTTCTATNATATATTTNTTTCTTNGCTTTAAAGTTATTGGTCTATATANTACNGCCATTGCTTTATGTAGGTTAGGTATGTCGTGTANGTAAGTATCTAAGTCAATATATTCTCCAAAAGTCATTTCTTCTAAGTTGTTTATAAAACCNAATTCTGTGTCTCCCATTTTGAATGTTAAAACTAATTCNGGNTTTTGGCTTAGTACNTCATTTATTTGCTTTACAATACTTTCATACTCNCTGAGAGGTAATGATGTCGCNACTTTATAATTTATGTTACAAAATATTTCTAACATTTTAATAGTTACNAAGTGAGCAGAACTTTCGTCANCTCGGTTAGCTTCTACTATNTTATCAAACTTTTTATATTGTNTTAAAGTTATATCAGCAAGGCTTGTAGGTATTTGTATTTTNACTCTCATAGTAGTATAACGCTTTTTGTTAATTAATTTTTGAAACTAAGTTACAAAAAAAAACCCCTACATTTCTGTAAGGGTATTTTAAGGTAAATAATTTAAGAACTCACTTCTTATAGGACTTATCAGCCTGAGTAGAATGCACGTCATTTACCGGTGTGTACCCTGTCTTATATCTACTACTTCGCTTCTGCCTAAATAATTCTTTCATTATCTCAATCGGACTGCCTTTCAAANTTNTNTATGGTNTTTTGCTTTTAGCTCANCATCTCTAANTTATCTATTGACATTCACTACTCAAATTATAATTACTTACCAATATTTCAATGAACTTAATATTATATCTTTTAATATTATACTCAAATATAATTAAAAATATTTAATAAACCAAGAAAAATCAGAGAAAAGTTTACTTTTTTTTCTTTTTTTCGTAAACTATATAATTATTTATCTTTAAAATTTCTATAGCTGCTTCTATTTTTTTCATTTCTTCTCTACAAGAATGAAATATTGAATTCTCTATAACATTGTGTTCGTGTTTCATAACTGTTTATTTAACTATAAATTTTGCAAGTTGTTTGTATTTTTTTTGGGTATCTTGTTTTTCATACATTACTTCATCAAATATGATAGGAACTATATCTGGTATATCTCTCATTAGATTATAACAGTTCCAAGTTAGTATAGTTCCGTCTTCTAACTCCATATTCAATTCGCCATTCTTTCCACCCCATATAGATACTGTATTGTCNATATATATATGTTTATCCATTATTGTATNTTATANATTATACTTTTTATTTCGTGTATNTTATTTTCTCTTTCTTTAATTATTTCTTTTGGAGANCGCATTAATANNGCGTGAGCTAACTGCATTTCTGCNACTCTTAAATCTCTNTTCAAATCATCTAATTGTGTTTTCATTTGTTTATGTATTTATTAATATAACGATAATTTATAAAAAATTTTTAATTAGTCCTAAAAATATAGTAACTTTCTGTGTCAATGTTATACTCATATTCATTGCCGTCATAGGAAGCAAAGTGATGTCCATAACCGTCAGCATCATAAACATTCTTAGCAGTTTCTTGCCAATCAACGGCTAAAAAATTAGGTAACTCACCTCGACCTATATAACAATCCATTACTAACTCTTGTATACTATCAACATATATATCCCATATGTAATTAGAATGAATAAATCTAAACCATTGTCCGTCTATCTCTACTTCAAAATCATCATAATCAGTATCTATCTTTTCTAGTATATCTCTTACCTCATCTCTGTTTATTGCTAAGTCTAATTCATATTTAATACAATTCAATACATCTCTTGTTCTACTATTTTTCATATTAAAAATCTTTTTCTGGGTATAAACCATAATTAAACCACACTTTACTCTGTTCTAATTTATTTATCTTCTCTTTCAAAGTACCTTTTAGCTTACCACATAATGGAATACATTCTGTTATAACTTTCATACCTTTTTTGAGTTTCTTATTCTTGCGAATAAAATCTTCGGAAAGNNTTTCTTCTCTCCTACCCATATAACCCATAGTCTTTCTATCNGGNTTATCCATTTTTATACTTCCATAGTATTTTCTATTGTAGTAAATATCTTTATGGAAACCATAAACTTCGTAATTATCACTATAATTTTTCATATCTATTATTTATTTACATAAATATAATTAAAATATTTTAATAAANCAAATTATCTGATATAATATTTACCGTANTGTGGTCTTCCTAATTTATTNACAANGCTATATCTNAGTGCGTCTAATGTGTGATTGAAAGCNTCNATNGGCTTGTTAGTTAATTGTCCGTTCTTATCTTCTATATATTTATANTTCCTAAGTTCTTTAATCATATTNATACTATTCTCTGTAACATATAATTTATATCTCCTTATCATATCTATACTTATATTTATAGCACCTTTATATGTTCGCTTTGTATTGAAACCCATTCTATGTATTTCTTCTATACTCTTTGGCTCTGCACTATCACACCATATTTCATCTCTCCTATCTAAACCTAAGCGTTGT
>FUFK010040367.1_pt1 | contig 13337 bp, 13 predicted proteins | sample 1021851 | NCBI WGS metagenome assembly FUFK01 (sample SAMEA51879418, study PRJEB19060) | metagenome | reverse complement strand
TATCTAGGTAAGACAGTTCAGGTTATACCNCACATAACAGATAGAATTAAAAAATTTATTAGCAAAGACATTAGTAACGAAGATTTTGTAATTTGTGAAATTGGTGGAACTGTTGGTGACATAGAAAGTTTACCATTTCTAGAAGCTATAAGACAGTTCTCAAACGATCATGGAAGGTCTAGAACATTGTTTGTCCACTTAACATTAGTTCCTTTCATGAAATCTTCTGATGAGATAAAAACTAAACCTACACAACATAGTGTTAAAGAATTAAGAAGTATAGGTATACAACCAGATATTGTTATATGCAGATCAGAGCAGCATATACCTTTAGAGCAAAGAAAAAAAATATCTTTATTTTGTAATGTTGATATTGAAAATGTTATTGAGACTGTTGATGTAAGAACAATTTATGAGGCTCCAATTAGTTTTTATAACCAAAAATTAGATAAACAAGTTTTAAAATATTTTAAAATAAAATCAAAAAAGAAACCTAATTTAAATCCATGGAAAAATATTACCTCTACTGTTCTAAAAAATAATAAAGTAATTAACATTGGAATAATCGGTAAATATGTAAANTTAAAAGATGCATATAAATCTTTAGATGAAGCATTAACACACGGTGGTATAGCAAATAATGTAAAAGTTAATTTGGTAAGAATTGAATCTGATAAATTAAAAAAAAATGAAATAACCAAAAAACTTAAGAGTGTTTCTGGAATATTAATACCAGGTGGATTTGGTAAAAGAGGAACAGAAGGGAAGATTGCAGCAATTAAATATGCAAGAGAAAAAAAAATACCCTTTTTTGGTATTTGTTTTGGAATGCAAATGGCAATTATTGAATTTGCCAGAAATATATTAAATATNAAAAATGCCNGTTCTACAGAGTTTGATAAAAAATGCTTTCCTGTAATTGGATTAATCCATGAATGGAACAGAAATGGAAAAGTTTTTAAGGGCACAGAAAAAAACCTTGGTGGAACAATGAGATTAGGTCTTTACACAGCTAAATTACAAAATAATTCTGCCATAAAGAAGATTTATAAATCTAATATAATAAAAGAAAGACATAGACACAGATATGAAGTTAATAATAATCAGAGATCAAAATTTGAGAAAAAAGGATTAATATTTTCAGGAATGTCACCAGATAATAAATTGCCTGAAATAATTGAGTTAAAAAATCATCCTTGGTTTATAGGTGTTCAATTTCATCCAGAGTTCAAATCAAGACCATTATCANCACATCCGTTATTTAAATCATTTATAAAGGCTGCAAAGAACTATCATGGAAAATAGAATTNTTAAGTGTCAGGATTTAAATATATCTAACTCAAATAAAATTTGTTTAATAGCAGGACCCTGCCAATTAGAAACTGAGCAACATGCGCTAGATATGGCAGGAGAAATAAAAAAAATTGCAGACAAATATAATATTGGATTAATTTATAAAACTTCCTTTGATAAAGCAAACAGAACAAGCCTTGATGGAAAAAGAGGGGCAGGATTAGAAAATTCGTTACCAGTTTTTGATAAAATAAAAAAACAAATAAAAATTCCTGTCCTTACAGATATTCATAATGTAGAACAGTGTGCAATTGTTGCCCCTCATGTAGATGTTTTACAAATACCTGCTTTTTTGTGTAGACAAACAGACTTATTAATTGCTGCCGCAAAAACAAAAAAAATCATTAATGTAAAAAAGGGTCAGTTCTTGGCTCCATGGGATATGGTTAATGTAACAAAAAAAATATCAGACTCAGGAAATAATAATATTCTAGTAACAGAGAGAGGAGCTAGTTTTGGATATAACACTTTAGTGTCTGATATGAGATCGATTCCTATAATGGCAAAGAATGGTTATCCAATTGTTTTTGATGCCACTCACTCAGTTCAACAACCAGGAGGTCAAGGTAATAAAAGTGGTGGACAAAGAGAATTTGTCGAACATTTATCAAGAGCTGCTGTTGCAGTTGGTGTAGCTGCAATTTTTATAGAAACACATCAAGATCCTGATAATGCNCCNTCTGATGGTCCAAATATGGTTCCACTTAAAGAATTAGATAATCTTATAAGTCAGATAGTTGAAATAGATAATCTAGTAAAAAAAAATAATGTCTAAAATTTCAAAAATTATTGCAAGACAAGTTTTTGATAGCAGAGGAAATCCAACAATAGAAACTGAAGTATTTGTAAAAGACATTAGTGCCTCAGCGATTTGTCCCTCGGGTGCATCTACAGGAACTTATGAAGCTTTTGAAAAAAGAGATATAAATAATAAAAAATACCTTGGAAAAAGCGTTTTAAAACCTGTTGAATTTATAAATAAGGTAATATCAAAAAAGTTAAAAAATTTTAATGTCCATCAACAAGAAAAAATAGATAATTTATTAATTAGGCTNGATGGTACAAAACAGAAAAAAAAAGTTGGAGCTAACGCAATTCTTTCAGTCTCAATAGCTGTCAAAAAACTTTCATCAAAAATAAAAAAGATACCAATTTATAAAAATTTACTTGTAAATAAAAACTTCAAATTACCATATCCAATGATGAATATAATTAATGGTGGAGCACATGCAAATAATNGTCTCAGAATACAAGAATTTATGATCAGACCAGACAAAGCAAAATCATTTTCAGAGGGTGTTAGGATATGTTTTATAGTTATCAATAAACTAAGAGATTTAATAAAAAAAATGGGTCATTCTACGTCTGTAGGTGATGAAGGTGGATTTGCNCCTATGATAAATGATAATGAAAGTGCGCTAAAACTAATAGTAAAAGCAATAAACTTATCTGGTTTTAAAAATGGAAAAGATATAGTTATTTGTTTGGATGTTGCGGCAAATGAGTTAATAAAAAATAAACATTATTCAATTCATTCTAAAAAGTACGTAAATGTGGACAAAACAATTTCTGAATACCTAAAATTAATAAGAAAATATAAAATAAAATCGATAGAAGATCCATTTGGTGAAAACGATTGGTCTGCATGGACAAAATTATTAACACAAACAAAAGATAAAGTACAAATTGTTGGTGATGACCTATTTGTTACAAATTTGGAACGATTAAAAATTGGTTTCTTGAATGTTTCAGCAAATTCAATATTGATTAAATTAAACCAAATTGGAACTGTAACTGAAACATTAGAGGTAATAAAATTTGCAAAATTGATAGGGTATAAGACTATAATTTCTCACAGGTCTGGAGACAGTGAAGACACATTTATTGCAGATTTTGCAGTTGGCACTGATTCTAATCAGATAAAAACAGGATCATTGTCTAGATCAGAAAGAGTATCAAAATATAACCAATTGTTAAGAATTGAGCANAATCTTGGAAAAAAATCTAAAATGCATAATATTAATTAATGTTAGATAAAATAAAAAAAAATTATTTTATTTTAATAGTAACATTTTTGTTTATTTATTTTTTTTTCAATTTATTAGGTGGTGATAGAGGTTTAATTTCCTACATAAAAAAAAAAGAGATTTATGAAGATTTNAAAANTAAACAGAATNATCTACGAATCAAAATTCAAGATTTAGAGCATAAAAATTCGTTATTAACTGAAAATATAGACCTTGATTTTATTGAAATTTTAATACGAGACAAATTTTTATTTGGAAAAGAGGGAGAGACTACCTATATAATAAAACAGAATGGAAAAAATTAAACCAAGACATCCGGAAAAAGTAAAAAACCCAATAAATCCTATTAAAAAGAAACCTGAATGGATTAGGTCTAAACTTTCTGATAGTAAAGAATTTTTTCTTACTAAAACTGTAGTTAATCAAAATAATCTTGTTACTGTTTGTCAGGAAGCAAACTGCCCAAACATAACAGAGTGTTGGAGCAAAAGACACGCAACATTTATGATTATGGGAGATACTTGTACAAGAGCATGCGCATTTTGTGATGTAAAAACNGGAAAACCAGAAAAATTAGATCCTTTTGAACATGTTAAAATAGCAAATGCTGTAAATAAATTGAACTTAAGACATGTAGTTATAACATCAGTAGATAGAGATGATTTACCAGATGGTGGGTCAAATCATTTTAAAGAAGTGGTATTGATGACTAGAAAAAAAAACCCAAACACTACAATCGAGGTTTTAACTCCAGATTTTTTAAGAAAAGGCGAGTCTTATAAAACAATATTAGAGTCTGATCCTGATGTTTTTAATCATAATATTGAAACAGTACCAAGACTGTATGTCAAAGTGAGACCAGGTGCTAGATACTTTGCATCCTTAGAACTTCTTAAGAATGCAAAATTAAATAATAAAAAAGTATTTACTAAATCTGGAATCATGGTTGGTTTAGGTGAAGAGAGAGACGAAATAATTCAAGTTATGGATGATCTAAGATCAGCAGATGTAGATTTTTTAACAATAGGTCAATATTTGCAACCGTCAGTAAAACATCATCCATTAGATAGATATTACCATCCAGACGAATTTAAAGAATTAGAAGTAATAGCAAAGTCAAAAGGATTTTTATTAGTTTCTTCATCTCCTTTAACCAGATCATCATATCACGCAGATGAAGATTTTGCTAAATTAAAACAAAACAGACTTAATTAATTTCATGCCAAAAGCATCTGTAACGCGACTTATAGAACGCGATAAAAAAACACTTATAAATTTTGTTTTAGATATTGAAAAATATCCAGAATTTATTCCTTTCTGTATAGATTCAAAGGTGTACGAAAAAAAAGAGGAAAAAGATTCTATTAATATAATAGCCGATTTAACTATTGGCAAAAGACCTTTTACAGATACTTATAAAAGCGATGTTAGATTTGATAAAATAAATGATCATATCCATGTCACGAATATTGATGGACCACTTAATTATCTTGAAAATAACTGGAAATTTATTGAAAAAGATAATTTTACAGAAGTTCATTTCGATGTTGATTTTGAAATTAAGAATAAATTTCTTAATATTATTATGGCTAAATCATTTCAATTTGGTCTTAATAAAATAGCAGATGCTTTTCAAAAAAGAGCAGAAAGTTTGTGATCTTTATGTATATTAAATAATATCTTGAATTAACTTAATACACTTTTCAATAGTTTTATTTTGTATTGATTTTCTATCTTTTTTCTTAAAATAATTCTTTGAAACTATAGTTTTATTTCTTTTTGTTAAACCTATATATACAAGACCAACGGGCTTATCTTTTGTTCCACCATTTGGACCAGCTATACCAGTAATAGATATATTAATTTTACTTTTTGATATCTTTGATAATCCTTGCACCATAGCTCTCGCAACACTCAGGACTAACAGAGCCATACTTATCTATGACATTTTTGTTAACTTTTAATATTTTAATTTTAGCATTGTTTGAATAAGTAACTAAACCCATTTGGAAGTACTTTGAAGAACCACTTAGTCTAGTAAATTTGCTTGATAATAAGCCTCCTGTGCATGATTCAGCTGCAGATAAGGTTATTTTTTTTTTAATTAATTTCTTATGCAGCTTTTCGAAATTCATTAAAATTTAAGACTTATTAAGTAAATTAATATCATAGTATATAAACCTGCCATAATATCATCCATTATTATTCCAAAAAAGTTTTTATGTTCTTTATCGAAATAACTAACTGGAAAAGGTTTTACAATATCAAAAAATCTAAAAAAAATAAAAGACAGTAAATAATATATTTCAATAGGAATGCTTATTAAATTAAGTGAAGAAAGGTAAACAATCAGTATTAAAGGCATTGCTTGTCCCAAAACTTCATCAATTACAATTTGTCTAGGATCTTTGTTTTCAAACTCAGTTTCTGAGTCCATTACTGCATAAAAAGAATAAAAAAATATAATTGAGTATAATATTAATATATAATTTAAATTCTTAAAATTGAGTACCTCAAAGAGTATATAAAGTATTATTAATGTACTTAGGGATGTAAATGTTCCAGGTATTTTAGAAATATAACCATTTCCAAAAAAAGTTGAAATTAATATGTTAATTTTTTTCATCTCGATAATGAACAGATCACTTCGCATGCTATGGCTTGTTCTTTTCCAATTATACCTAATTTTTCTACTGTTTTCCCTTTTAAATTTATCAGACTTTTATTTATTGATAACAAGCTAGAAATTGATTTTATAACTTTGTTTCTAATTTTTGAGACTTTTGGGTTTTCGCAAATTAAGTTTATATCTATATTGTTTATGTCAAAATTATTATCCTTTATCAATTTGACAACAGGCATAAGCATATTTTTGGACCTGATATTCTTAAATTTAGTTGAATTACTTGGGAAAAGTGTTCCAATATCACTTTTTCTCATAGCTCCTAGCAAACTATCAATTATAGCGTGTAGGATTACATCTCCATCAGAATGTCCTTTAAGTCCTGAGTGATATGGAATTTTCACTCCACCAAGAAAAAGTTTTTTATTTTTAATTAACCTGTGTATGTCGAAACCAATCCCGTAATAGGTTTCTGATTTTAGGTATTTTAAGTCATCTATTGTTGTAATTTTAAAATTATTTTTATCTCCAAGAATAAATTTAATATTCTTATTATTTTTTAAGTAAAGACTAGCTTCATCTGTAATTTTTTCTCTATTATTCATATATAAATTAAAAAGTTCGTTAAAATTAAAACATTGAGGTGTTTGAGTTAATAAAACTTTATCACGATTTAAATTATATATTTTTCTATTATGTCTATATTTTACTGAATTTTCTGAATGCAAATAAGGAACTACAGCACTGTTTTTTTTTAAATTATTTTTTAATTTCCTTAATAAATTTAATGATAAATTTGGTCTTGCAGCGTCATGAATATATACATTTTTAATTTTTTTATTTTTTAAAAATCTTAGTGCATTTTGAGTCGAATTATACCTTTCTTTACCACCTTTTATCACATCAATATTTTTATGATTTTTTATTTTAATTTTTTTATTTGAAACTATTAGAATCTTTTTAAACAAATTAGAGTCTAATGCAGTTTTCAAGGAATGCTCAAATAAAGGCTTATTTTTATAGGTTATAAATTGCTTGTTTATTTTTGATCTAAACCTCTTACTTTTTCCTGCGCTTAATAATATAAAACAATCACTCATGTATTTATTTATAATTTTTTATATATATTCATAATTTATGCTATCTTTTATAAAAAGAAATTTATTCATAATAATTATATTTCTTCTTACTGTTTTGCTATCTTTTATTACATTTCTAACATTTATTGATAGAAGTTTTATTGAGTTAAATGATCAAAATCTTCAATTAGTATTAATTATAAATATTATATTTTTACTTATATTTTTTGTTTTGATTTTTATTGATATAAAAAATTCGATCAAAAACAATATTAATGTAAGAGGCTCAGTTGCAAATAGAAAATATATAATATCTTTTGGATTGTTTACCTTATTTCCCTCATTATTAATTGCAGTTTTTTCTCTTTTTATTTTTTCATTTGCTCTAGAAAAATATTTTGATAAAAAAATTACAACTGCAGTAAACAATTCATATGAAATTGCAAAAAATTATGTAGATGAAAAAAGGAATAAAATTCAATCTGAAATAGTTTTGATAGCTTTTGATTTGAATAAATATTTTAATGTTTACAAAAATGAACCAAACAGATTCCAGTCTTTCTTAAACACTCAAAATATAGTTCGAGATATTGATCAATTATTTTTGATAGATTCAAAAGGTGATTTAATTTTATCAGCAAATAATTCAAAGTATTCAAGAATTGAAGATCAAGCAATTAGTATGGTTCGAAATGATAATAGGCCTCTTAAAATTATCAATGCTTTAGAGAATAAATCAGCAGCTGTAATTAGGCTACAAAATTTTGAAGATACTTATTTATATGTAGTAAAAAATTTAGATAAAAAAATATCAAATTATTTGATTGAGTCAGAAGAAGCAATAAACTTTTATTATACTGTTGAAAATCAAAGTTTAGGTATAAGAATTTCCTTCGCTATTATCTATATATCTCTTGTTACCCTTTTATTATTTTTATCTATAACTATAGCAATAAGATTCTCTTCAAGATTTTTCATATCCATTAACAATTTAATAACAGCATCTGAAAAAATAGGTAAAGGATATTTAGATGTAAAAGTTCCTGAACTTAAAGCTGACAAAGAAATGGAACTATTGAATAAAAATTTTAATTCAATGATACAGAAATTGAAAAATCAACAAGATAAATTATTGTCAAATGAAAGACATGAGGCGTGGGAAACAGTTGCAAGAAAAATGGCACATGAAATTAAAAATCCATTAACACCAATTCAATTAACAATTGATAATCTTAATTCTAAATATTTACCTGATCTTAAAAACGAAAAAAAACAAAAGTATCAAGATAATTTACAAACTATTTTAAAACAGATTAAACAAATAGAAAACCTCGTAAATGAATTTTCTGATTTTGCAAGAATGCCAAAGCCTCATATCAAGAAAAATGATTTATTAAATGTATTGAATGAAAATGTAGAATTATTAAAAAAGACAGACACTTCTATAAAATTTAAAATTAATAACAAAATTGGAAAAAAAGTTTTAATTAATTTTGATAATGAGCAATTCAATAGATTATTTTTCAATTTAATAAAAAATTCAATTGAGAGTATTAGGGAAAAGGTCAAAAAAACCAATAAATCATTGAAAAATATTGATATAGAAATAAACCAAAGAAGAGATTATATAATAATCAACTTAACTGATACTGGTGAAGGCTTTAAAGATAAGAAAACCAAAGATATTATTAAACCATACTTTACAACTAAAGAAAAAGGAACTGGCTTAGGACTTTCAATTGTAGACAAAATAATAAATGACCATAACGGATCTATTAAATTTTTGAACACAAATAATGGAGCTAAAGTCCAAATCATAATACCAAAATAATTTATGGCAACAGAAATTTTAATTATTGATGATAATGCAGATATAAGAAATATTCTTGATGAATTAATTCAAGATGCAGGCTACAAAACAAGATTAGCAGCTAATTTTAGCCAAGGATTATCTGAAATAGACAAAAAATTACCAGATGTGGCAATTATAGATGTGAAACTAGATAAAGGTGATAATGACGGTATCCAACTGCTAGAACATGTAAAAAGTAAAAATACTGATATTCCAGTAATAATAATTTCAGGTCATGCAAACATTGAAATGGCTATCAATTCACTTAGATCTGGAGCTTTTGAATTTATACAAAAACCTTTTGACAAAGAAAGGTTATTAAATTTTGTAAAAAGAGCTGTTGAGAATTTAAATTTAAAAAAAGAAAATAAATCTTTATCAAATAAATTATTTCATTCTTTTGAAATTATAGGAAAAAGTATGAATATTATTTCAATAAAAGATCAAATTCAAAAATTGTCTCAATCAGAGAGTAGAGTGTTTATTAGTGGACCAACCGGATCTGGAAAAGAATTAATTTCAAGAAAGATTTATAAAAACTCTAAAAGATCAAATGGTCCATTTATTATTATTAATGGAGCCTTATTAGATTCAAAAAAATATGAATTAGAACTTTTTGGTGAAGAAAGAAAAGATGGCTCAATTGTTTATGGAGCTTTAGAAAAAGCATCAAGTGGTGTTTTGTTAATTGACGAAGTATCAGAAATTCCTTTAGAAACTCAGTCTAAGATTTTGAGAGTCATTATAGATCAAAAATTTAAAAGAATTAATAGTAATCACGATATAAAAGTTGATGTTAGAATAATTTGCGCGTCTAGTAAAAATATTCATAATGAAATTAAAAATGGTAATTTTCGTGAAGATTTATTTCATAGATTGAATGTTTTTAATATTGAAATAAAACCTTTGAATCAAAGAATTGAGGATATTCCATTATTGGTTGAGTATTTTACTGAAAATATTTGCAATACTTATAATTATAAAAAATTTAAAATAAGAGACGACAATTATCTTTTAAATTATGATTGGCCAGGTAATGTTAGAGAATTACGTAATCTCATTGAGAGGATTGCAATACTTTCCCCAGGAAATGATGAGGAAAAAATATTAGAAATTATCAAAGAATCATTATCAAAATCTGCAAATGACACTTTTTCTGTTGCAGAAAACTTATCTATACCATTACGAGAAGCTAGAGAAAATTTTGAAAAAGAATACTTAATTTCTCAAATCAAAAAATTTGGAGGAAATATATCAAAAACTGCAAAATTTGTTGGCATGGAAAGATCGGCACTTCACAGAAAACTAAAGTTGTTAGGAGTTAAGGATTTAAATTAATGAACATTATAATTTGTGGTGCTGGTAGAGTAGGTTATACTATAGCTAAGTTATTAACTGAACAAAATCATTCTATTACCGTAATTGATCAATCAAGTGAAGATATTCAAAAAATAAACGACTCTCTTGATGTAAAAGCAATTGTTGGCAAAGCCACATCACCCGAAATTTTGGATCGCGCAAACACCTCTGATGCAGATATGTTGATCGCTGTAACAAGAAATGATGAAATCAATATGCTTATTTGTCAAATAGCATATTCTTTGTTTAAGGTACCAAAAAAAATTGCTAGAATAAGATCTCAAGAATATTTAGACCCAAAGTTCTCAACACTTTTTAATAAGGAAAATTTGCCAATTGATTATGTCATTTCTCCTGAATTAGAAATAGCAAATTCATTACAAAGAAAATTAGAAGCCCCTGGTGCTTTAGATAATGTTCCTTTTGCGGAAAATAAACTTAGATTATTGGAAATATTAATTAACGAAAAATGTCCTATACATAAAACTAAATTAAAAGAATTAACGAATAAGTTTCCAAACTTAAATGCATATATACTGGGGGTTATAAGAGAAGACAGTTTTAAAGTCTTAAAAAAGGACGATAAACTTCAACATAATGATAAAGCTTATGTAATAGTAAACTCAAATCAAATGGAGGAAACTTTAAAAGTTTTCGGCCATAACGAAAAAATAGCTAATAAAATTCTTATTATTGGAGGAGGTAATATTGGATTTAATTTGGCCTCAAATATAGAAAATAATTTTGAAGAAGCTAGAGTTAAAATTATTGAAAAAGACAAGAACAGAGCAGAATTTATTGCAAACCACTTAAATGATACTATTGTTATTAATGGAAATGGTTTGGATGAGGATGTATTGAATGAAGCAAATTTAGATGAAGTTGAAACTGTATTGGCCTTAACAAATGACGATGAGGATAATCTAATGGTAAGTGTTCTTGTAGAAAAATTTTCTAAAAACAAAAGAACTATGGCATTAATTAATAAACCTAATTATTCTTTATTACAATCTTCTCTAAAGATTGATGATTTAATTGATCCAAGAATGAGCACTGTTTCAAGTATATTAAAACATGTGCACAAAGGTACAATCGAAAATGCATATACAATCTTAAACGGCGAATATGAGGTAATAGAGGCAGACATTTTAGAAACTTCAGAATTAGTTAATAAAGAATTAAAAAATGCTGAATTACCAGATGAAATACGAGTTGGTGCAATTTTAAGAAATAGTAAATTTATACTTCCTTCATCAAAATATATATTTCAAAAAGATGATACAGTTGTACTTTTAGCGAAGAGAGACCAATTACCTTTGGTTGAAAATTTATTTAGAATTAGCTCAATATAATTAATGAATACATTAGGCTTAAAATACTTTGGTATTTTTTTTTTAATTATAAGTTTTTTTTCTTTTTTTAACATAATTTACTCTTACTATTTCAATCTTTTAAATAATCTTAACAACTATATTTATACATTTGGAATTACTTTAATTATTGGAATTTTTTTAATAGTATTTAAAAAATACAAATATGAAAAAATTCCATTATTTGATAGAATTTTAATTGTTCTAATTGGATATTTAGTTTTACCTTTTTTAATATCAATTCCCTACTTTTTTAACCTAGATAACATAGGATTAATTAATTGTTATTTTGAGGCCGTTTCAGGTTTTACATCAACAGGATTTACAATTTTTAAAGAGTTGGATCAATTAGATAAAACATTAATTTTATGGAGATCTAGTTCGCAATGGATAGGTGGTTTGTATTTTTTATTTTCAATATTACTGCTTATAGATTTATTCGATGAAAATTTAAAAAGATCTTTGACAAATTATATTTCGTTAAATTCTTCTGAAATATTTAAGCAGGTATTTAAAATAATAGTAATCTATTTATTAATGACAATTATTATCTTCGTTTTATTAAAAGCAGTAAATTTAAGATCTTATGATGCTTATAACTATTCCCTATCAATAATATCATCTGGTGGATTTATGCCCAATGATAATTTTGATGAAACATTTGGTACGGATTTAAGTAAAATTATTTTATCTATTTCAATGCTATTTTCTTTTTTTAGTCTTTTCTTTATATACAATTTAATTTTCTTTAAAAAAAAAAATATTAACTATTTAAGTGAGGATATTAATATTTTAATTTATCTTTTAATTGTAATTGCAATATCATTTATATTTTTTAATTATGATAATAATTTTCTGAATATATTAGTCTCTATTTCAAGTAGTGTATCAAATATTGGAATTTCTTTTGATCAAGTACCAAAAAATCTTGTTCTTTTTTTTCTTCTGTTAGTGATACTTGGTGGTTCTTTTTTTTCAACAAGCTCAGGTTTAAGAGTTATTAAAGTTTTAAATTTATCAAAATTTTCTATAAATAATTTATTATCTCATTCAAAACCAAATCAAATTTACTCAAATAAATTATCTCTAAATAAAATCAGTGTAAATATTGAAGATATTAATAAATATTTTTTTGCTATTATAATTTTTATAATCTCTTTGTTTTTAATATCGATTTTTTTAACTGTTTCTAATTTAGATTTTGAAACATCTTTCAAATTAGGTATTTTGACAATAATGAATACAGTTAACTCTGAAATGTATGATTTAGCAAACCTAGATTTTTATAATTTTAATATATTTAGTAAAATTTCATTAATTATTTTTATGATTATCGGGAGAATTGAACTTTTATCTATTATTATTTTATTAAAAAAATTTCTTTTCAAAAATTAAATTAGTATTATAAATTAATTTTTATGCGCTCTTAGCTCAGCTGGATAGAGCAACGGTTTTCTAAACCGTAGGTCGAAGGTTCGAATCCTTCAGAGCGCGCCAATACCAAATAAAGTAAAGATATTGCGATTAATTTAATATTGATGAGTTTCTTTGTTTCTGCTTTACTTGGTCAATTCAAAAATTAATTTGAATTATTTGTTAACAAATAAATAAACAAGAGGAATATATAATGTTTAAATTAGTAAAACGATTGACTTCAGTTGTTGCTATGTTTGC
>FUFK010069644.1_pt1 | contig 13339 bp, 15 predicted proteins | sample 1021851 | NCBI WGS metagenome assembly FUFK01 (sample SAMEA51879418, study PRJEB19060) | metagenome | reverse complement strand
AATCGAACCCCTCTTTCATGGATGAAAACCATGTGTCCTAACCGATAGACGAAGGGACCAGTGGAAGATCTTTTATTGTAATTTTTTCAATTAATCAAGTAAGTGAAAACTCTTTTTTAATTAGCTTTAATTTTGATTTATTATGAGTAATAATTGTCTCAGTAATATACTTATCTCTTTGCCTAATTACACCATTCATTAGATCTCCAGATGTAATTCCTGTTGCACAAAAAATACTATCACCCTTAATTATTTCATTGATTTCATACTTTTTGTTTAAATCATCTATACCCATTTTATGAGCTCTATCTTTATCTTCTACTGTTTTAAATAAGAATCTTCCTTGAAAATTACAATCTAATGCATCTAAAGCCGCTGCCGCTATAACACCTTCAGGACCGCCACCAATACCCATAAAAATATCTACATTAAATTTTTTATCTGATACAAGTAAAGCCCCAGAAATATCACCATCCGTTATAAATTTTATATTTACATTTAGCTTTTTTAACTCACTTATGATTTTTTTATGTCTGGGTCTATTAAGTATACATACTGTAATTTCTGAATTTTTCTTTTTAGTAATTTCAGAGTAAATATTAATATTTTTTTCAACTGTATAATCAATGTCCAAAGATCGTCTTGGAATATGATTGCCTGTAACAATTTTATTCATGTAAGTTTCAGGTGCATTAAGCAAATTGCCTTTTTCTGCAACTGCTAATACAGACATTGAACCAGGTAAATTTTTTGCAACAAAATTTGTGCCCTCAACAGGATCTACAGCTATATCTATTTCGGGTCCATTACCATTTCCTAGGATTTCACCTATGTAAAGCATAGGGGCTTCGTCAAGTTCTCCCTCACCAATTACAACTTTTCCATTTATGTTTAATTTATTTAATTGATGTCTCATGACATCGGTTGCAGCTTTATCAGCTAATATCTTTTCATTTTTGCCTATATATGGATAACAAGCTATTGCTGAGTTTGAAGTTATTTCAATAAGATTATTTAATAATTCTTCTGATAATTTCATTAATTATGTTTTGATCTCACTTTCAGATCCTTCAATTTGTAATTTATATTCAAATTCTCTTAATCTTTTATAAACACTTGCTAATTCTATAATCGTGGGCCATGCTTTAAGAATATACTGCATTGATCCTTCTACACGTCCAAAAGCTCTTATTATTTGTTGCATAACACCTAGAGTAACTGCTCCTGCTACTATTGCAGGTGCAAGAAAAACATAAGCGGACAAAACATTGGCNTGCAAATAAGCTATTCTACCAATATTAAAATAAAGGTACCTGATGTAACTTAAAAAATGAATGTTTCTAACATCATCAAATAGTTCCTCAATTGATTTTGGTCTTACTGTGCCATCATCCTCAGCAATAACCAAAATTTTTCTATAAGCTGCCTCTTTTTTTTGAAGATCGTATTCAACACCTACTAATCTTAAAATTAAACCTAAGATAATCAAAAAAATTGTACCTCCTATAGACCATAAAAGTGCACCTACTATTAAACCATATTCCCAATCACCAAAAAAAAATATTGGAATTCCTATACTTAAGCCAAATAATATTGGCATGAATTCAACTAATATCATTATGGCTTCAATAAGACTGGTTCCAAGTGACTCCATTATTCTTGAAAATTTTATTGTGTCTTCTTGAACTCTTTGAGAAGCTCCTTCAATTTTACGAGCCTTTTCATATACACTATGGTAATATTCAACCATAGCAGTTCTCCATCTAAATAAATAATGCGAAGTAAAGTAGCTAACAATAACAGCCACACCAACATACATTGCAGCGAGCACAATAAACGAAAACAGACTAGCCCAATATTCCTCGATAGTAATAGCATTTGGTTTACCAAGTGCTTTTTGGATCATGTCATAAAATTCACCAAACCACTCATTAATTTTAACATCAATTTTTACTTGTACCCAAAGTGATGATAAAATAATTAATGAACCTATCCAAGACCATAGATACCACTTTTTTATAGTAAAAAATCTAAACATTATTTTATAAAATTATCTGCGTATGATTTTTTAGTTATTTTTCTTTTTTGTGGTTCTATAACTTCAAAAAGAATATTGTTTTTTTTAGCATACTCTATTGCTAAATCTTTTGATTTAAATTCCAAGTTTAATTCTGAGTAAGTATCTGACGAACTTTCCCATCCCATAAGTGGATTTTTTCCTGGATCTTCTGTAATGAATTCAATAATCCATTTATCAAATTTTTTTAAACCTGATTGCATTGCTGTTTTAGAAGGTTTGTAAATTTTAGCTTTTTTCATAAATAATGGTCGGGGCGGCAGGATTTGAACCTGCGACCCTCTGGTCCCAAACCAGATGCGCTACCAGGCTGCGCTACGCCCCGATTGCAGTACTAATACAGTAGATAAAGGAAAATTCAAAGGTTATATTGATAACAAATTTCTAATAAATTTGGTATTAAATGCTATAAGAGATCCTATGATCATAGAATGTCCAAATTGTAATAAAAAATTCAGTCTTGATAAAAAATTAATACCAGAAAATGGTAGGACTCTTAAATGTAGCAGCTGTTATCATATTTGGCATTATAAGATAGCAATAACTGAGAGTATTGATGATATAGGAATATCTGAAGACAAAAATACTAATTTAGATGCTAATATTTCTGAAGTAAAAAAAAAAGATGTCGAGCATAATGAAGAAATAAATGATGATAATTTAATTGATACAAATCATGAAATTCTGTCTGAAGAGAACACAGAGTCTGAAGAAGATGATATCAATGATGAAAAAGAAAATGAGAAAAAACAAGGAAAAATAAAGATGATATTAATTTATTTTATTGTAGTAATTATTTCTCTCTTAGGTCTTATATTTTTATTAGATACATTTAAGTCGTATTTATTCAGTATATTTCCAAGCATAGCTCCACTTTTTGATAGTTTTTACGAAACTCTTTTAGATTTAAAGCTTTTTATAAAGGATCTTACTAACTAAACATGATTCAAAAAATTACAAAAGGATTTATATCATTTTTTAAACTNGAGNCTGCAAGTGGAATAGTNCTTCTTTTTGCNGCTNTAATAGCANTNNTTATAAGTAATTCTGAATTATCNANTNTATATTTTTCAACATTNGAGAGATATTTGTTTATTGGGATAAATAATTTTGGACTGAAGCTTTCTGTTTTGCATTGGATAAATGATGCGTTAATGGCAATCTTTTTCTTTTTTGTAACACTTGAAATTAAAAGAGAGTTTTTGCAAGGAGAGTTATCTAATATTAAACAAGCTTTACTTCCTATTATTGCGGCAGTTGGTGGAATGGTGGTTCCTGCATTAATATATGTGTTTATAAACTTAGGAGATGGAGAAACATTAAAAGGTTGGGCAATACCCTCCGCCACAGATATAGCCTTTTCATTAGGTGTATTATCGTTATTGGGTAAGAGAGTCCCTCTCTCACTAAAAGTATTTCTAACAGCTTTAGCAATTATAGATGATTTAGGAGCAATAGTTATAATTGCTCTATTTTATTCTGGTGATTTAAGTTTTAAATATTTATCTTTAATGCTGTTAGCATTTATAGTTCTATTAGTTATAAATAAATTTAATGTAAAAAAATTTCTACCTTATTTAATTGTTGGAATTTTTTTATGGGATTTTACTCATAATTCTGGAATTCACGCAACAATCGCTGGTGTATTACTTGCAATTACAATCCCACATAGAAAAAAAGATAAAGATTTCTCACTTTTAATTAAAGTAGAGCATGCAATAAGTCCATATGTTGCATTTGGAATAATGCCAATTTTTGCCTTTGCAAATGCAGGTGTATCTTTAGAAGGTTTATCTTTTTCATCATTATTAGATAAAGTTCCATTAGGAATTGTTTTAGGTTTATTCGTTGGAAAACAATTAGGTGTTTTTGTTTTTTCATATATATCAATTAGATTAAAAATTGCTCAAATGCCTAGTAATACTAGCTGGTATAATTTTTATGGTGTTGGTGTTTTAACTGGAATTGGTTTCACTATGAGTTTATTTGTCGGAAATTTAGCATTTGCTGAAAGTATGCAGTACATGGATGGTGTAAAAATTGGAGTTTTAACTGGGTCATTATTATCCACTTTATTTGGTTACTTTTTAATACTACTTACACCAAATAAATAATTAAAATAATGAAAAATTTACTAATAATTGGAGTAACTATAACTATGTTTTTTTTTAAAAGTTCATCGAATGCAAATTATGAAAAAATATTTTATGACTTTAAAATAAATAGTATTTCAGGTGATATAATAGATTTAAATGACTACAGAGGTAAACCTGTGTTAGTTGTGAATACAGCTAGTTATTGTGGATTTACTAAACAATATGGCGATATGCAAAAGTTATGGGAAAAGTATAAAGATAAAGGATTGATTGTACTTGGAGTACCGTCTAATTCTTTTAATCAGGAAAAAAAAAATAATGACGAAGTTAAAGAATTTTGTGAAGTAAATTTTAGAATTAATTTTCCAATTACAGAAATCACGGATGTTAAAGGTAATAATGCACATGAAATTTATAAATGGGCCAAGAAAAACCACGGTAAATCTGCTGTACCAAAATGGAATTTTTATAAAATTTTAATAAATAAAAAAGGCACTATTGAAGATACTTATGCATCTTTAACAAACCCAACATCAAAAAAAATTACCAAAAAAATTGAAAGCTTATTAAATTAATATTGTTAGTCCATCGTGTGCAGGAATTACATTTTTGGGTAATTTTTTTTTTATTTCATTATAATCAATTTCATTGCTTAGATTTGTAAGAATTGCTTTCTTAGGTTTAAGTTTTCTAATTAATTTTAGTACATCATCTAAATTAAAATGTGTTGGATGAAAATTATATCTCAAACAATCAACAATAAAATATTTTAAATTTTTTAAATATCTTAAATCTTTGCTTTCTATATAGTTGACATCAGGTGCATAGGCACATTTATCATTAATAATATAACAAATACTTTTTATTGAGCCATGATGAACCTTTAATGACTTAATAATAATTTTACTATTTATATCATTAAATATGTGTTTGTTCTTCAAGGTTTTTGCGTCAAGTATTGACGGATAATTTTTGTAATCTTTAAAACAATAACCAAAGGTATTTGTAATATTTTTTTTGGTTATTAGGTCGGCATAAATTGGTATTTTTTTTCTATTTTTTAATGAGAACACTCTTAATTCATTAATTCCATGTGTTTGATCAGCATGAGCGTGTGTATAAAAAACTTTATCAATATTTTTAACTTTATTTGCTAACAATTGAGATTTTAAATCTGGAGAAGTATCAATTAGTATGTTTAAATTTTTAGATCTTATTAAGGCTGAACATCTGGAACGTACATTTTTCTTATTATTGGGATCACAGTTTCCATAATAACCATCAATTCTAGGTATACCTAGGGAGCTACCGCATCCTAAAATAGTAAATTTTAAGCTCATTGGCTAAAAAATAATCTATTAAAATTTTGTGTTGTTATTTTATCAAGCTCTGGTGAAGTAATATTTTTTAATTCTGAGAGTTTTTTTAGTGTATACCGCACAAAAGATGGTTCATTTTTCTTACCTCTCATTGGCTCAGGTGCTAAAAAAGGACTATCTGTCTCAATTAGCAACCTTTCTAAAGGTAACTGTTTAAAAGTATTTTGAAGATCGATGCTATTTTTAAATGTAATAATGCCACTGGCTGAAAAATAAGAATTAAGCTCCATTAATTTTAAAGCAAATGGAAGAGAACCTGTGAAACAATGCATCAAAATTTTTAATTTTTTGTCTGAATTTTTTAATATCTCAAAGGTTTCATCTTCTGCATTTCTGGAATGAACAATTAAAGGTGAATTTAATTCTAATGCAGCATCAATATGATTTTTAAAACTTGTTATTTGTTTATCTTTATCACTATTGTTGTAATAAAAGTCCAAACCTGTCTCCCCCACTCCAATAATTTTACTATTTGATTTGATTTTACTAATTATTTCTTCTTTGGAAATTTGATCATTATTTGTTTCGTGAGGATGTATACCAAAAGTGCCAAATATCATTTCATTTTTATCAACAATCTCTAAAATTTTTGGAAAACCACTTAATGTTGTAGAAATTGTTAATACTTTATTAATTCCTTCTTTTTTACATCTTGATAAAACATCATGAATATTTTGAGCTAAAGGTTCGTGATCTAGGTGGCAATGTGAATCAATCATTTTTTTCAATCTTTTTAAATAAAATATCTAATTTATTCAATTTGAGCCCTTTTTTAAGATAATTATTTTCTTTTATAGTTTCAAAATTAATTTTTTCCTCATTTATACCAAATATACCTAAAACTTTAAGAGATGATGATGGTATAATAGGATAAAGTAATATGGTTACTTTTCTTATTAGTTCTAAAGCAACATAAATAATTGTATTCATCCTTAATTTATCATTCTTTTTTTTCCAGGGTTCTTGATCATTAAAATACTTATTTGCTGAAAATAGTTGCTCAACAATAAAATTTATGTATGAATTTACATCTTGATTATCTGAATACTTTACTAAATCATCATAATTTTTAGAGTATTGATCTAAAATAATCTTATCATCCTCTGTTAGATTATCTATATCAGGAACTTCTAAGTTAGCATTCTTATCACAAAATGCCAAAACTCTTTGACACAAATTTCCATAATTATTAGCTAAATCACTATTAATACAAGACTCTAATTTTTCTTGCGAGATATTTCCATCATTACCAAATGAAACTTCTTTGATTAAATAATATCTTAATGGGTCTAGACCATAATTTTCTATAATCTCAAGTGGGTCTAAAATGTTACCTTTGGATTTAGACATTTTTTCGTCACCAGAAAGTATCCATCCGTGACCAAATACTCTTTTTGGGGGTTCTATATCTGCGGCCAATAAGAAAGCTGGCCAATAAATAGCATGAAATCTTAATATGTCTTTTCCAATTAGATGTAGATCTGCAGGCCAAAAAGATTTGTACAAATCATCGTTTTCATTTGGATAATTTAAAGCACTTAGATAATTTGTTAAAGCATCCAACCAAACATAAATAACATGGTCTTTATTAGATGGAACTTTTATACCCCAATTAAAGGATTTTCTACTGACAGATAAATCTTTTAATCCTGATTTAACAAAACTGATAACTTCATTTTTTCTTGTTTCAGGTAGTATAAAATCTGGATTTTTATTATAAAACTCAATTAATTTATCTTGCCAATTTGATAATTTAAAAAAATAAGATTCTTCTTCTACCCACTCTACTTTTGATCCTGAGCTAATTGATTTTTTACTACCGTCTAAATCTTCAATTTCACTTTCTGTGTAAAATGCTTCATCTGATACAGAATACCAACCAGAGTACTTGGATAAGTAGATTTCACCTTTTTTTTCTAAAATATTCCAAAGATTCTCAACAGATTTCGAATGTCTTTTCTCAGTTGTCCTTATGAAATCATTATTAGATAAATTTAATGTATCTGATAAATCTCTAAAGGTTTTGCTAATTTCATCACAAAATAATAAAGGATCCATTTTTTTTTCTTCTGCAGCTCTTTGTATTTTTTGTCCATGCTCATCTGTGCCAGTTAAAAAATAAACTTTAAAACCCTGTATTCTTTTTAATCTTGCAAAAAAATCAGCAATAATACTTGAATAAGCATGACCCATATGCGGTTTTGCAGATGGATAATAAATTGGTGTTGTAATGTAGTAATTTTTATTCACTTAATAATTTATCATTAAATTCTAGAAAAAAAGATTCAAAATCTAAGTTATATTTTTTAACAAAAGAAAGTTTTAGGTAAAAATATTTTTTTATTTTAAATGAAATTTTCTTAGAAAAGTTTATATTTTTATAAAAAAAAAGTTCAATAAATAAATTCAAATGTTCTTTTATAAAATCATTAGATGTATATGATTTATTTTTAATTATATAGGACAATAGATCCTCTATAGAGTTGTCTTTAATTGATAAATCGTTACTTTCTAAGAAATTAACTAATGAAATTAAAAAAGATGGAGAGTTATAATTGTTTATAAAATCTAAATTAATATTGTTATATATATCATTATCAAAGTGGTAATTCACAATCTCAATTACTTCTGAATTTCGTAAATTTAATTTAAATTCTAAACATCTTGATTTAAGAGTTTCCAAAGTTTTAAATTCTGAATTATTTATTAAAATAAAGTATATTTTGTTATTAGGTTCTTCAATTGATTTTAATAAAGCATTAGCAGAATTAATCCCCAATAAATTAATATTTTCAATAATTATAAACCTACTATCATTATTAAAAGAGGTTTGATTAGTGAATTGAATCATGTCTCTGATTTGATCTATATCAATTATTTTTTTATCCTTTTTTTTATAAATTTTAAGAACATTGGGATGTGAGTTAGAGGATATAAGTTTAGATATATTATTGCTTAAATTGTATTCATAATTTTTTAAATTATAAGATTGTTTGTTACCTTTTAAATAAAAAAAATTTAAAAAATGATTTACAAATAGTTTTTTTCCAATGCCTTTTGGCCCATTCAATAAAATTTTATTAGGAAATTTTTGTATCTGATCAAGATAAAGAAAGTCATTAAAAAGGGACTTGTGACCGATCATTTTACTTGTGTCACTCATTTACTTTAGAATTTTCTTAATTTTGTTAATTAATTTATTTTCAATTATTTTTAAACTATTTTTATTGGTATCTAAAATTAGGTATTTAGATTTGTTTCTATTAGCAATTTTTAAAAAACCTTTTTGAACTTTATTATAAAAATTATAATTAAAATTATCGTATTTATTTTTATTTTTTCTCAACTTTAGTCTATTCAGCATATTTTTTTTATTTACGATACTTAAGAAAGTAAAGTTTGGTCTTAAATTACCTAACAAAAAATTATTCATTTTTAAAATTAAATCTTTATCTAGTTTCATTCCATAATGTTGATAAGCTAATGTTGAATCTATAAATCTGTCAATTAATATAACTTTTTTTTTATAATTTTTTTTTAGAATTTTATCTACATTTTCTGATCTAGAAGCCATTAGTAAAAATAAATCTGTTTTATTGCTTAATGCTGATTTTTTATTTAACATTAAAGATCTTAATTTTTCAGATAGATTTGTGCCGCCTGGCTCTCTAAAGGATAAATAATTAATTTTGTTTGTTTTTAAATATTTAATTACTTTTTTTAAGCTAGTGGATTTTCCAGAAGCCTCGATACCTTCAAAAACTATAAGAGGATATTTAGACATCACCCCAGATAAGGAAATTTATTGAGGAAATAAACCTTGAAAAAATATTTTGTCTTTTTACATCTTCAAATGCCAATAGATCGTATTCTCCTATTTGTTCATCTTTATATAATATTTTAACTTTGCCTATTATATCATTTTTTAATATTGGAGCTTTTAATGGCCCTCGATAATTGACTGAAACTTTTAGATATTTTTTTTTAGCTTTTGGAATTGTTTGATAAACATCCTCATTTATATACGATTTAATTTTTTTTTGCGTTCCTTGCCAAACATCTAATTCATCAAATATTTCATCTTTTTTTGCAATGTTGATTGTATCAAAATTTGTTAAACCATATGTTAGTAGTTTAAGTGACTGTTTTGATCTTTCATTTTTCGAAACAAAACCACTTCCAACTGCAATTATTCTCCTATCATTTCTTTTGATTGTTGAGGCAAGTGAATATTTTTCATAAGCAAGATATCCCGTCTTTATTCCATCCACTCCTATATTTTTATAAAGTAAAGGATTTCTATTACCTTGTTTAATTGGGTCTCCGCCTGTTCTGTCCCAAGTAAATTCAGTTTCTTTGTAATATTCATAATAATTTGGGTAATTTTTTATCAAATAATTTGACATAATTAATATATCTCTAACTGTTGATAAATTGTCGGGAGCATTTATTCCTGATGAATTTGAAAAGTTAGTATTATCCATGCCTATTTCTTTTGCCTTTTCTGTCATCATAATAGCAAACTCTTCTTCGGTTCCAGCAATACCTTCCGCCAAGGCAATACAAGCATCATTGCCTGATGAAACAATAATACCTCTTAACAAATTTTCTACAGTTATTTCATCTCCAACCATAATAAACATCGATGAATATCCTGCTTGTGATAATCTCCATGCATTCTCAGATACTAAAAACTTATCATCTAAAGATAGTTCACCACTTTTGAGTAAATCAAAAGCTATAATAGAAGTCATAATTTTTGTCATAGAAGCAGGAAAAATTTGCCTATCAGCATCTTTTTCATACAATATTTTTCCAGACAAATAATCTTGTACGATAGCAGTTCTTGCATTTACATCAAAGTTAGCAAAAACTGGTTTTATTAAAAATGATAAAAATATTAGAATTAACGTTATATTTTTTTTTCTCATAATTTAATTATTTCAATACTATCAAAATCAAGATTTTCGATATTATGAAATCCTTTCTTTAATTTTTCAAAATCTTTATAAGGTCCTTTATAAACTCTAAAATTATTTTGTGACAACTTTTTGATTAAAATATTNTCAATNTTATGCTCTTCAAATAACCTATTTTTTAACATAATAGCAGAATCTTCAAAATAAAAATCTGCAAATTTAATTATGTAATTAAAATTTGTTACAAAAATATCAGTCTTAGATTCTTTAATTTCNGTTTCTAGAGTTATACTTTGAACCATTATATCCTCTACAGGAGCTTTATTGGCAACTTCTTTCTCTTCATCAAAAGTTTTAACATCATTAGCAACATACAAATTATTAGAATTGATAGTTTCAATAAATACATAAGGTTCGTTATGATTTATTGATAATTCACTAACAATTCTGTTCGTAATTACTGAATTATAAAAAGCAGGTAAAGTAATTTTGTTTTTAACAACTGTCGTTAAAGATTTTCCATTAATTATATTTGTTATTCTGACAGGTGTGCCGTGTGGTAAGTTAGGACTTAAAATATTTAATGATGTATTATCTAAATTGCTATCCAAAGAGTTATTCGCATCTTCATCATATATCAATGCAAAACCTTTATTGGAATAAACAATATTAATTATTTCTTTTTTTTCATTTTTATCTGATAACTCTTTAATTTTATCTCTTTGAACTACATTCTTTTTATCTTCAGGTTTATTTTTAATATTTATATTTTCTGAATGATGCTCACAGGCAAATAAAGCTAAAAATAAAAAGTATAAAATATATTTAAATTGCATTTTTAAATTTGTTTTTTAATGTGCATACGGCTAATGCAAATCTTAAAGATCTATTCCATTTTAAAATTAATTCATAATTATCAAATACTAAATAAGCTGGAGTTAATTTTTTTGCGTCAGGAATAATGTCATAATCAGGTGTCACAATTGCAGCTTTCAAATTATCAAGATCATTAAGATTTTCACTTTTTTTGATATATTTTTTTAAATAGGAAATTTTATTTTTATGCTTAATTTGTTTTGCAGATGTATTGAGATATTTATGGGGAGTTTCATTAATAAGTTCAACTTTGTAAAAACATGGTTTGTTATTATCCCACCCTATATTATTCAAGTAATTTGCAGCAGAAGCAAATGAATCTTCTATACTCTTCAAATTTATAATTTCATCTTCATTGTAGTCAATTGCATAATTTTTAATTGTAGAAGGCATAAATTGAAAATTTCCAAAAGCTCCTGCCCATGATCCTAAATAATTATTTGGACTTATAATTCCTTTGTCAAATAAAATTAAAAGAGTAATAAGTTCTGATGTAAAGAATTCACTTCTTCTTTTATCGTAACTTAAAGTCGCTAATGATGAAACTATATCCATTTTACCCAAATAATTACCAAAATTTGTTTCGATCCCCATAAGTGATAAAAGCAAATCCTTATCAACAGAAAATTCTTTAGTGATTTTATCGATTTTTGTTTTATTAGTTTTATAAATTTTTAAACCGTAATTTACTTTTTTATTATTAGCTCTTTTAGAAATATATGTTTTGGTATCTTCATAGAATTCTGGCTGGTATCTATCATATTTTATAACATTCTTTAAAAAAATAGATTTATCTATTGTACTTTCGATTGTTTTTAAGCTTACACCTTTTTCTAAAGCAATTAATTTAAAGCTTCTTTTCCATTCATTAAATTCAGTTTCATTTGCATAAACGTTTAAATTTATTAAAATAAAAAGAAAAAAAACATAAATTTTAATTTTTTTCATAAATATCTTTCAGATATATAAATACAGCAATCCATATTAAAATAAAACTAACTAACTGATTTATATTAAATTGCTCATTATAAATGAAAAAACCAAGAATAAATTGCAAAGTAGGAGTAATATAAAAAATCATTCCCGCAGGTCCTAGCCCTGCCAATTCAACACCTCTTACATACAAAAAAAGAGGAATCACAGTCATTGGTCCTGCCAACATTAATAATGGCATCATAGAGGGATTTGATAAACTGAAATCGTTGTAATTATTTATACTTATAAAATAAAATGCAACTAATACAAAAGGAAGTATATACAAACTTTCTATAAGAAGCCCAATATCAGTTTCTACGTTAATTTTTTTTCTAAATACATTATAAAAACTCCAACTTAAGGCTACAATTAAACCTACCCATGGAATTGAATTAAAATCTATTATTAATAAATAACTAACAGAAATGATTACTAAAAAGATCGAAGTTTTTCCTTTTTTAGTAATAGTTTCTTTAAAAAAAAAATTACCTAGAAAAACACTTATGATTGGCATGATAAAATAGCCAAAACTTGCATCAATTATTTTATCTACACTAACAGCATAAATCCATACNCCCCAATTNANAAAAATTAAAAAACCAGAAATAAANAGAATAAATAATTTCTTTTTATCATTAAGAATTTTTTTNAAAATANTCCATTTAGAAAATAAAAAAGTAGTNACTANTAATANAAANGCTGTCCAAACACTTCTATGAATTAATACNTCTACNTGTCCTGCAAAAGAAATATATTTNAAGTAAATAACACCAAAAAAACCCCACCAAAAAGAACCAAAGGATGTAAGTAAAACTCCTTTATTAAAATTTTTTTTGTTCATTTTTAAATATCTGAATATTTTGACTAACTACTTAAGTCATTTTATTGTTGAAATATATATTAATAATAATAAAACCTTGCACACGGAGAGATGGCTGAGCGGTTGAAAGCATCGGTCTTGAAAACCGACAAAGGGGCAACTCTTTCCTGGGTTCGAATCCCAGTCTCTCCGCCATT
>FUFK010067230.1_pt1 | contig 13340 bp, 11 predicted proteins | sample 1021851 | NCBI WGS metagenome assembly FUFK01 (sample SAMEA51879418, study PRJEB19060) | metagenome | reverse complement strand
GAAGCTTGGGGCGGTGCAGAGTGCTTTGATTGGTACGGAGTAGGGGATACCGGCATTATCGCGGCTGAGGGGCCTGATCATAATGGGCTTTATATTTGGGAAGATGCTCACATTGTTGAAATCATAGATCCCGACAGTCTCGAGCCAGTAGATGACGGTGAACCTGGGAATATTTGCGATACGGTTCTTTTTAAAGATACGGTCTATCCAATTATCCGTTTTGATACAAAAGATGTTTCAAGCATTATACCTGGTGATAGCGAACTTGCTTACCCGTTCAGAAGACTCGCTGGTTTTCAGGGAAGAAGCGATAACATGGTTAAACTTAGGGGGATAAATGTTTATCCAACAGGTATAGGCGTGATTTTGCGAGAAATCAGTCAATTGAATGGAGAATATTTCTGCAGAGTGCGCAGAGACAACACGGGTAAAGAAATAATGAGTGTTGTTTGTGAGGCAAAAGCTTCATTTTCTGTAAACATTGATTCTACAAAACTAATTGAAACGATACTTCGACAAAAATTGGGTGTGGGTGTCGAGGTGATTTTAGTCGAGGCGGGAGGCACGGCTGAAATCACGCAAATTAATGCGAGGCAAAAACCGATTAGGCTTGTAGATGAAAGATAGTTACGGGTGGTCTGCAGGATTACGTATCGAATTTTAAACCCTCTGCTCCCCGAAATCTAGCAGTTTTAAGNACTCCTTTCAAAAAATATGGGAATGCNTACCCTAAAATTATTCTAATAGATTGATTAAAAAAGCTTAGTGATCAAAACCCGGATTTTGACGATTTAGTTTTCTTAAAAGGGCTGGCCATTCAAATTCACCGATCGGTCTATGACCGGATGAGCTTATCGCTTTCTTGGACCTTTCGATGGAAATTTGCTGCACAGGTCCAGGTATCTGTTGTGCCTCGGCGCCAGCTTGCTGGAATGATAATTGGAAACGGCATGCCCGTTCTGCCCTATACATCCACATGAACGCTTCTGAAACAGTTTTACCTACTGTAAGTAATCCATGGTTTCGTAAAATTAATATATTAAAATCTTTGAGATCGGCTATAAGTCTGGCTCTCTCCTCTAAATCAAAGGCGGGCCCTTCGTAGTCGTGGTAACCTGTGTTAGCGATGACCGCTAATGCCATTTGAGTAAGCGGTAACAAACCATCCTTTTGAGTTGCCACACCAAGTCCAGCGGATGTGTGGGTGTGCATTACGCAGCCCGCATCTTCGCGGCCAATGTGAATGGCACTGTGAATTGTATAGCCAGCTGGGTTAATGCTTCTCGAGGTATCAGATAAAATGTTACCATCAACATCAAGCTTGATGAGATCAGTTGCTGTGATTTCTTCAAACAACACACCCATAGGGTTTATGAGAAAGTGATCGTCTGGTCCGGGGATACGAGCAGATAAATGCGTTGCCAACATATCAGACCAACCGTATAGATCGGCTAATCGAAAAGCTGCCGCTAAATCAACTCGTGTTTTCCACTCAATGTTGTCCATGTTCATCAACCTTCTCAACTTGGATAAATACTTTCAACTCACAGTTTTCACTCTTAATTTATTGCATCTGCCTTGATCATATCGGCAGCTTTTTCTGCTATCATTATCACCGGCGCATTAATATTACCTGAAGGCATTGTTGGCATAATAGAGGCATCAACTACCCGCAATCCCTCCAGTCCATGTACTCTTAGATGATCGTCGACAACAGCAAGTCGGTCGCTACCCATTTTACAGGTGCCCATTGGGTGGTATGTGGTGGCGCCGGTATCTCGGGCAAATTGGAGCATCTGTTCATCGCTAGTGACATTTATTCCAGGGTTCATTTCATGGGATATATATTGGCTCATACTGCGCGTTTCGCCAATAGATCTGCAAAGATGTAGGCCATCTATTAACGTTTTTTGATCTAAAGGATCAGCTAGGAAGTTAGGGCGTATTTTGGGCGCATCGAATGGGTTTTTACCACCAATATGTATTGACCCCTGACTTTCTGGTCGGCACTGGTAGACAGCTAGTGTCATCCCCGGTTCTTTATCCAATTTACGATCAGTAGAAGACGCAAAACTACCATGCACAAAGAAAAACTGTACGTCTGGTGTTTCGAGTTCAGGGCGTGTACGCATGAAGGCGTGACCGACGCCTGCGGTCCATGTGAGTACGCCTCTCCGGGTGAAGACGTACTTAAATGCTTCTTTTACTAAGTTCAAACCTCGGGTTTGTTCATTAAGTGTGAAGGGTTTATTGACCCGCCAATTCATTCTTGCGGCATAGTGATCTCGATAATTTTCTCCAACACCAGGTAATTCATGAACTACTTCGATGTTGTGTTGCCGAAGTAGTTCCGGCTGTCCTACTCCAGATAGTTCTAATATTTGTGGTGATTGAACAGCCCCTGCACAAAGAATTACCTCGGCGTTTGCATTTTCAGTTTTTTCCAGCCCGTCTACACTGTAATTAATCCCTACGGCTTTTTTGCCGTCAAAATTNATTTTTGTAACATGAGCTCGGGCTTCGATTGCTAGGTTTTTTCTGCCCTTGGCTGGATTTAAAAAAGCCCTCGCTGTACTTTCTCGTCGACCATTTCGCTGTGTAATTTGATAGTAACCAAATCCATCTTGCACAGCGCCATTGTAATCTGGGTTGCGTTTGTATCCAAGCTCTTCACCCGCATCGATAAAAGCTTCGATTAAGTCATGACGTTCGTACATATCTGCGACGTTAAGAAGCCCGCCTTTACCCCTAAAATTATCTGATCCACGTTCAAAGTTCTCCGATTTTTGGAAATAGGGGAGTACATCCTCATAGGACCAACCCCTATTACCCAATTGAGCCCAAACGTTATAGTCAAATGCTTGGCCACGAACATATAGCATGCCATTTATAGAACTCGATCCACCTAGAACTCTTCCTCGCGGAATTGGAATTTGGCGGCCGGAAACATTCTCTTCTGGCTCTGTCTGAAAATTCCAATTGACCTCGGGATTATTTAGCGTTTTCGTGAAGCCCACAGGAACGTGTATCCAAAGATTAGAATCCTTATCGCCCGCTTCCAGTAATAAAACACTTTTACTTGGGTCTGCGCTTAGTCTATTGGCTAGCACACACCCTGCCGATCCTGCGCCAATCACGATATAATCATAAGCCATTTTCCCCTCCCCTAAAAAACACTGCTATCCTAGGCTATACCTCCAGTAAAAGATCATCACAGATGAACTATAAGGCCAACTTTGCTATGCTTTTTCCATAAATTAACGTTTCATTTGCTTTTTATTAAAAAGGTTAGATGGGAAATTATCAATGAATATTGGAAAACGTCTTGAAGGAAAAGTAGCTTTAATAACGGGTGGAGCCTCGGGTATAGGTGCCGAAACTGCGAGAATATTTGCAGCGCACGGAGGAAAATTGATAGTTGCTGATGTCCAGGACGAATTAGGCGAAAACGTGGTTTCGGAAATAATAGAAGCTGGCGGGCAAGCTATCTATAAGCATTTGGATGTAACAAGTGAAGATGCGTGGGCCCAACTTATTGACGAAACACTAGAGCTGCATGGAAATGTCGACGTGTTGGCTAACATAGCTGGTATTTCGGGCCGCGACCCCGCAATGAAAGTTCAGAAAACAATCACGCCAGGTCCCTTGATCGAAGATACGAGTTTGGAAGTTTGGAATAAAATTATGAATATAAATGTNACCGGCGTCTATCTTGGAACCAAATCGGTTTTGCCTGTTATGAGAGATAGCGGGGGAGGGTCTATCATTAATATTTCTTCGATTTGTGGCTTGGTGGGGAGTTTTGGAAATGCAGCTTACCATGCTTCAAAAGGTGCGGTGCGGATTTTTACAAAGGCAACGGCTGTACAACATGCGAAAGACAATATTAGATCAAATTCAATTCATCCTGGTTTTGTTGATACGCCGATGACTGCACCAGGGCATTCAAATAACGAAGTTGCTAAGGTTAGAATTGAAGCAACGCCTCTGGGGCGATTTGGTGTGCCCAGGGATATTGCCATGGGCTGTCTATATTTGGCTTCTGATGAGTCGTCTTGGGTAACAGGAACAGAATTAGTTATTGATGGCGGTTTGACAGCGCACTAAAGTCTAAGCTTTATTTAGTGTTGGTAATTGTTTCAAAAAAAATGGTGTAACGATGGTAAACCTCGATCTTTATCCGAGTGTCAAACACTTGCANGCGGCAGCCAAAAAAAAATTACCGAAATTTTCCTTTGACTACGTTGAGGGTGGAACCGGCTTAGAAGCGGGGTTGAAGCGCAATAGGGACGCGCTCGATGCTACAACAATTAATCCAAAATATATCAATGATTGGCCCCCTTTACATACAGAAGTCAACTTGTTTGGTCGGAATTTTTCATACCCTTTTGGTATAGCTCCAATGGGATTAGCTAGCCTTCAGTGGCCAAAAACTGAATTGATCTTTGCTGAGGCTGCACAAAAAGCAAATATCCCAGTAGGCCTAAGCACGTCGTGCACGGTAGCTATAGAAGAATTCGGGGCGATAGCCGGTGGTCACGGCTGGTTCCAACTTTATCCTCCGCAAGATGAAGAAATCAATGATGACCTTCTTGAGAGAGCAGAGAAATCTGGGCTTGAAGTATTGATGGTTACCGTAGATGTGCCAGCTCGGGGATGGAGACCTCGTGACATGTACAATGGTCTCTCGTTGCCTCCTAGAGTTACTGCGGCTTCATTATATCACGCTGCATGCCGGCCCAGGTGGAGTCTTGCGACATTAGCATCGGGTATTCCANATTTTAAGACGATGGGCCGTTATTCCAAAGATAAAAGTTTTAGGGCTATGGCAGATTTTATAAGGCAGGAGCTGGGAAGACCAGTTACCCGTGAGCGGCTTAAGCATATCAGAAGAAAATGGAAAGGACCCCTTGTAATTAAAGGGATAATGCACCCAGCTGATGCTGAAGCTGCTGTCAAAATGGGATATGATGGNATTNTNGTGTCAAANCATGGTGGCCGACAGNTGGACGCCTGTTTGTCACCCATCGAGGTCTTGGCCGATATCATCACCCAGGTAGATGGGAGAGCAACGATTATGGTAGACAGTGGCTTTTCAAATGGCCTTGATATAGCGCGTGGAATAGCTCTCGGGGCTGATTTTGTATTTTGTGGCAGAGCGTTTATGTGGGGAGTTTCGGTTTTAGGACAAAACGGGCCAGAGCACGTAATAAACTTGTTGTCTAATGAGCTTCAATTAGCTTTAACTCAAATTGGTTGTCCCTCTGTAAATGAGCTGAATACATCTTGGTTAGATGCAAAAACGTAGCGAACCGGAAAACCTCGTTTGATGAATATTATAAATTTCTAATNGNTCGNTCNAGNTTNACCANGGAGATAATTAAAGTTCTTCGTAATAATTATTTAACTTGACGAAATAGCATTTGGATAATTTTATTCTTTTATGAAATATTCGGGGTGGCATAACGTCGTCAGGAAGATTGTAAAAAAGGGATGTAAGAAAATGAGCAACTGGGATTTTTCATTGAGTAAGGCGGCTAACGCAGTATGGACCGAAGGCCTTCGCGAAATTTTTGAATATCGCGATTTAGGTATAAAAGAGGCGACTAAAGGCGATTATATTGCGCATATTGTCAAAGCAAATGGAAAAGAAATGAAGGACGATGTTCAGCATTGGCATGTTCATGACTGNACTTTTCAATTTGTNATGGTTCTAAATGGCTGGGCAGAGTTCGAATATGAAGGNGAGGGGGTTCGNCGAATAGAAAAGGGCGATGTNTTAAATCAAAGGCCAGGAATTAAACACCGTGAGATNGCNTGTTCCAAGGACTTTGAAGTNCTAGAAATAGTTGCGCCAGCTAATTTTGAAACACGTATCGTTGACGCTCCTGATAGCGTTGAAGCGGCAGAATAAANANCAANAGAGCNACTCGAATGCGNGGCTCTTCTTTCACTGNTGTCAGCTAACNAAGCTCTACCCAGTTTGGNCCTATAAGTATTTCAGCAGGACGAAAGTTTGCCTTNTATGACATCTTCCTCGATTGTGCGATCCAGTATCCCAGATATAGATAATCTAAATCCTTATGTNTTAAATCGTCTATAAGGTCCAGGATNATGAATGTTCCCATGCTTCGTTCGGGTTGTAGACAATTGAAGAAGCTATAAACGGCGGAATATCCATCACTTTGATCATCTAATAAAACTGCGCCAATTAGTTCTCTTGAAACTTCCAATCGATAGGTTTTGATAGATGTCTTGATNGGNGATGTTTCNAACATTCCCCGAAAATCNCNNTAGTCCATTANTGCCATTTCGCCNNCGCTNTGACGNAACATTTGATAATTTTGAAATAGTTCAAANAGNTCGGGTGTAGCAACAGGAGTNANGTATTCCGTCACTAAATCTCTGTTTCGATTGTAAATTCTTTTNTGGCTTTTTGTGCGATTAAANTTCTTTGCAACNACCCNNATAGGTTTGCAGGCGCTGCAAGANNGGCAAGCCGGTTTATANCTTATGTGTTGACTTCTTCTAAANCCGGCTTGCGCNAGAATATTNTGNCACTTTTTACCCCTAATGGTAGAAATGTCCGTNGCTAAACGTCTCTCCATTTTGTGATCAATATATGGGCATGGCATTGGTTGTGTNTAAACAAAGTTAATCGGAGGCGTTAGCGTAGNATCAAACATAAAGCGGTCTTTTTTTGCAAAGAAAATTTAAGAATGTTAGAGATAGCAAATTTGTATCGAAAATAACAACCTGTCTTTTAAATACTAGTTGACCGCTTGTGTCTTGTTGTTCTTTTCAGCAGTCTCTTTTTCAAGTTTTACTTTTGGCAGGCTAGTTTCAGTTGCTATTTTCGTCTCATCTGTCGGTTGTTGATCCGGATTATCCGCTTTAGACTGACTTAGGAGGACTATACTAATCCTGCGATTAGCAGGNGCCATTGGGTCATTAGGTTCAATTGGATCGCGGTCCGCCATCCCCACGACCTGNGCTATTCGAGAGTCATCTACTCCAAACTCATTCAGAGTACGACGACTTGCATTAGCTCGCTCGGTAGAGAGATCCCAATTGGTTCTTTGAGAGCCAGGAGCAAAAGGGCGGGCATCCGTATGGCCAGAAATTTTTATTTTATTCGGAAGTTTTTTAATTATTTCGGCAACTTTTTCCAGCAACTTTCGGGTGCGGTCGTGCATCTCATCGCTGCCAAGCGGAAATAATGCTACCTTTTCTTGATCTAATAACTGAATACGNAGGCCCTCTTTTGCAGATTGAATTTCTAAGCCTTCGGCCGCTTCTTTAAGTTCTTGGTCCTCTGACTCTTCAATTGCTTTTCGTATCAGTTGTTCCGCTTCTGCAAATTGNGCGGCCTCGCGCGCGGCTTCTTGCTGNTGNAGAAGTTGTTCTAGTTGTTGCTGAGTGATTGTCCCTTCCTCGTCTTCATCACTACCTGTTCTTGATTCTATATTTTCAGGATCGTCGGAATCTGGTTCAACTGACTCTGTTTCTTCCGCTTGCGGACGGGCAACAGTTGGTGTGCTGACCATCGGAGGGGATCCGGCAGATTTTAAGGCGCCGGGTTGTGTAATTGACGTGCCTCCAAGCAGTCCGCCTGAACCGCTTCTCGTGGACCTGGAAATAGCGGTAGGGTCAAAATAGTTTGAAATTCCCATCTTTTGTTCTTCAGTTGTGGCATTCAACAACCACAGAAGAAGAAAAAACGCCATCATTGCTGTCACAAAGTCAGCATATGCAACCTTCCAAGCGCCACCATGATGACCGCCATGGCCGCCCTTTTTGACTTTTTTAATGACAATTTCGGCGTGATTATCCAATTAATTAGTGCTCCGTATTAAGAAGATTATTTGAAACCTTTGATGCTGTTAGAAATATTAAAGAATCGCTTTTTAAATATTTGGAAGCGCTGCGACTGCTTCTTCTACTTCGAAAAATGAAGGGCGATCTTTGGACATTAAAACTTTTCTAGCGAACTCAATTGATACAGCAGGAGCGTAGCCAGCTACATGAGCCAAAAGGCCTGCTTTGATGCATGTCATATACTTACTATCTGCTTCAAAAACGTTATTCATATTNACGGCTAATGGAGAAACAAAACCATAGGCTAAGAAGATTCCTAGGAATGTTCCAACAAGTGCGCCACCAATCAACTTTCCTAGTACTTCAGGCGGTTCCGTTATGGAACTCATGGTTTTTATCACACCGAGAACAGCTGCCACAATTCCCAACGCCGGAAAACCGTCCCCCATAGTCTGGTANGCCGTGACTAATTGCGCTTCTTCTGCATGATGTGTTTCGAGCTCTTCGTCAATTANGTCTGCCAACTCATGTGCGTTCTCCGTGCCAAGTGTCATCATTCTTAAGTAGTCACAAAAAAATTCTAGCGCATGGTGGTCGGATGAAAATTTTGGAAATGCTTTGAACAGATCGCTTTCCTCGGGGCGTTCTATGTGTGACTCGATTGCCAACATACCCTTCGTTTTTGCTAATTTAAAAACAGCGTACATTAGGCTTAAAAGTTCTAAGTAATCCTCCTTGTTGTATTTCGGGCCTCGCATTGAGGCCTTAAAGGCATAGCCTGCCTTTGCTAACACAAATTTTGGATTTGCAACGATAAAGGCACCTACGCCGGCACCTCCAATAATAACGAGTTCAAATGGTTGCCAGAGCGGTCCTAGTTTCCCACCCATCGCCATGTAGCCGCCAATAACGCATACCATAACGATTATCCATCCGACTATAACTAACATTAGCGAACTCCTCAGCGTCCTTCATTGACTTTGTCACTGCAAGAAGCAACCATCGTGCCAAGTATCTCTCAAATGCAACAAATTTGCAAAGAATTTACAGTTTTCGATTTTATTCCAAAACGTTATTTTATTTTTTTAATTAACGAATAGCTACTTGACGTCTTGAGTTTATCCTATCGAACGTGCTTTATACATAATCTTTTATATATCGAAGTCGATAGTTTTTAGGCTGTTTAATTCAATAGGGAGGGGTAATACTGTCAATGGATAAAAGACATTTCCGCTCCGTGCTTGGTAAATTTGCGACCGGTGTAACAATTGTTACAACGATAGAAAATCAACATCCAAAGGGAATAACGGCCAACTCTTTTACCTCCGTTTCATTGGAGCCACCCTTGGTATTGTTTTGTTTAGGCAAGGACTCCACCAACTTTCAAGCCTTCAACGAGGCAAATTTTTTTGCTGTCAATATTCTCTCGAATGAGCAGACGGAGTTATCGAATAGGTTTGCAGCTTACGACGGCGACAGATTTGATGGCGTGAATTGGAAAAATTGGGAGACAGGAGCCCCAATCCTAGATGATGCTATTGCGGCAATAGATTGCAGAAGAAAAAAGCTTATTGATGCTGGTGATCACATCATTATTCTCGGAGAGGTCTTGCGCGCGGAGAAGTTAAGCGAACAAGAGCCTCTGATTTATTTCAATGGGAAATATGCAAAAAAATTGAGTATTGATTAATCACTAAGCTCGCGCAGTATTTCTTCCCTGTTCTGATCTAGGTTTGGCGCCGGGTCGCGTGTTTCTGGATCCTCAAAACCTGAGATCTTGATAGGATTTCCGGCAACTTTCATCGGTCCAGTTATGGGGTCGTCAACAGAGACGATCATATTTCGAGCAATTGTTTGAGGATGCGTTGCGGCCTGTCCTATATCNTTTATTGGTCCAGAAGGTACGCCAAATTTATCCAAAACCTCTATCCAATGGGACGTAGTGTGCGCTGTTAGAACACTTTCCATTTCGATTTTTAATTTTTCCACATGCTTATTTCTGTTGTCATTGGAACTNTAATCAGGGTTTTCTGCCCATCCCGGGTTTTCTAAAGCCTCAGCTAATTTGGCAAATAAGCCGTCATTACCGGCAGAAATGATAATATAACCATCTTTCGTTTTATATGCCTCAAACGGGGTTATTGAGGGATGTCGCGCTCCAAGTGGACCCGGTGCGGTCCCGCTCACTTGATAACGCATCACGGCGTTTTCCAATAAAGCTAGTTGGCAATCTAACATTCCTATGTCAACTTTGGTTGCCTCGCCAGTAAGTTGCCTATGGAATAGCGCAGCCTGAACCCCAATTGTGGCATATAATCCAGACCCGATGTCCCCTATCGACATGCCAATCCTCGTAGGAGGTGTTCCTGGATGTCCAGTCACGCTCATGATGCCTCCCATTCCCTGGACAACCATATCATAGGCGGGCCGATACATATCAGGTCCCGAATGTCCAAACCCTGAAGCCGAGGCATATATTACGTTAGGGTAATTCTTTTTAATAGTTTCCCAACCGAAGCCCAATTTTTCCATCGTTCCGGGCCTAAAATTTTCGACAAGCACATCTGCTTTCTGTAGGAGTTTTCGAAAAATATTTTTATCATCTTCATCCTTCAAATTGAGTACGATACTTTCCTTCCCCCTGTTTACCGACTGAAAGTAGGCTGATTTCCCGTTAACAAACGGACCATACTCTCTTGCATCATCACCGATGCCTGGGCTCTCAACTTTTATCACGCGAGCGCCGAGTTCTTTCAGCATCAACGTGCAGTATGGGCCAGCTAATATCCTGGATAGATCGATGACAGTAATCCCTGATAGAGGGCCATGGGGTGCAAGATCGTTACTGTTTGGCATTTGAAATTTCCTCAATCGTTAAAATTTAAAACGAATCAGCTTTTTTTTGGTTGTATGGTATTGGCATCTCTCTGCGATTTCTGCAACCAAGTAAGTACTTCTTTTTGNAGAAATTTTNATATCNGCCNATTTTTNNATTTTTTTTTANCTTATTAGTGATTTCNTCGCGGAATTGGCTTGAAGTCCCTGTAGGGCNTGCTATGTATGCTGGTATTTTTNAACGGCGNNTTNTGCCACGGACANANANAGCTTTTACCTNGAAATAGAGATGTAANNTATGACAAATTGCTTCACCGNAAATGNNTTNTCTATTGCNNATTTGAAGTTNCGTCCGAAAGCCCGCGGTTCTCTTATGGGATGAAGTTGATAATCACAAACCAGAAATCTTAATACAACTCCGTTTTCCGATTTTAAAGACTGAGAATAAAATCGGAAACTCTATTTGGGGAAATCAAACCATGAGTTTGGAAGAACACAGGGAAATAACAGCTAAAAAACCAAGGGCTCCCTATACAAAGCCGACCGATATCTCTGATCCGAACTACTTNCATAAAGTAGTAGATTGCCAATGGGCCTGCCCTGCTCATACGCCTGTACCCGANTATATACGGATGATTGCNCAAAGACAGTACACAGAAGCGTACATGGTAAACTGGGAGTCAAATGTATTCCCNGGGATCTTAGGCAGAACCTGCGATCGACCTTGCGAACCAGCATGTCGCAGAGGCCGAATTGAAGAAAAGCCCGTTGCTATATGCCGTTTGAAGCGAGTGGCTGCGGACAAAAGGGGGGATATTGAGCATCTAATGCCCGAAATTGCTCCTAAGAATGGTAAGCGAGTGGCATGTATCGGTGGTGGTCCAGCCTCGCTGACTGTAGCGCGCGATCTTGCGCCTCTGGGGTACCACGTTGTCGTTTACGACAGGGATGCAGCTGGTGGAGGCATGATGCGCAGCCAAATACCAGCTTTCAGGCTACCTGAGTCGGTCTTAAATGAAGAGGTGGAAAGAATATTAGACTTTGGTATTGAGACCCGCTTTAACCAGGAAGTTACGAGTCTTAAAGAGGTTCTTAACGAAGACTTCGACGCTGTTTTCGTTGGAACTGGTGCGCCTCGAGGGCGTGACCTCAATATCCCTGGAAGGGAAGACGTAGGCGAAAACTTCCACATAGGCATTGATTGGTTAATGAGTGTGGCATTTGGGCACACATCAAAGATAGGAAAACGGGTCGTTGTTTTGGGAGGCGGCAACACCGCAATGGACTGTTGCAGAACAGCTAAGCGCCTAGGAGGTGAGGACGTAAAGGTCATCGTACGTAGTGCTTTTGATACTATGAAGGCCTCCCCCTGGGAAATCGAAGATGCACAAAATGAAGATATTGAAATTTTGAATAATCATGTCCCACAAAAATTTCTTACTGAAAATGGCAAGCTATGTGCCGTCGTTTTTGAAAAGGTAAAGCCTGAAGTAGANGAGAACGGCAGACGCAAGATGGTGNCGACTGGTGAGGATCCAGTGGTGGTTCCATGTGACGATGTCNTGTGCGCGATAGGCCANGAAAATCACTTTCCTTGGATNGANAGAGATATTGGCTTGGAATTTGGTGAATGGGATATGCCTGTTGTAGATAAAGAAACCTTCCAGTCTACAAACCCAAAGGTTTTCTTCGGCGGAGATGCGGCATTCGGGCCGGAAAATATAATTTGGGCGGTCGCTCACGGTCATCAAGCAGCCATCTCTATAGACAGTTTTTGTCAAGAAAAAGATATNCGNGAAAGACCTGCGCCTAATGTNACGCTAGTCAGTCANAAAATGGGAATGCANGAGTGGTCGTATCANAACGACATATCTAACGATGAGAGATATTTAGTACCTCATGCAGATAAGAATTTTACGCTAAAAGATATAAAAATGGAGGTGGAGCTGGGTTTTGATGAGCANCTNGCCTACGANGAAGCCATGAGGTGCCTGAACTGTGACGTTCAAACTGTGTTTGAAGATGTAAAGTGTATTGAGTGCGATGCTTGTGTGGATATTTGCCCTGTTGATTGTATAAATTTTATAGAAAACGCTCCTGAGGATGAACTGCGACAGAACTTGAGAGTGCCGGCCAACGATTTAGAACAGAGCCTTTACGTCTCCGAGATTTTGCCAACTGGCCGAACAATGATTAAAGACGAAGATGTTTGCTTACACTGCGGTCTATGCGCCGAAAGGTGCCCNACCGCAGCCTGGGATATGCAACAGTTTCTTTACAAAGAAGGACAAGCGAAAAATCAGCGAGTTGCAGGATGAAAATAAACGACTTCGTTATTAAATTCGCTAACGTTAATGGTTCTGGTTCAGCCAGTGCAAANTCCTTNTTNGCAAAAGCGGTATTCCGCATGGGCGTACCNGTAGCNCCTAAAAACATCTTTCCNTCCAATATACAAGGCTTNCCNACTTGGTTTGAAGTNCGCGTNAACGGANACGGNTTNCTCGGACGTCGAGAAGGTATTGATGTGATGGTGGCGATGAACCCGCAAAGCTGGGCAGACGATCTGGCCTCTATCGTTCCAGGAGGNTATCTNTTGTATGANAGTACGTTTATACGGGAAATCGAGCGGGACGATATAAAGACAATAGGCGTACCCCTAACAAATCTATGTAATGAGCGATTCACTG
>FUFK010065123.1_pt1 | contig 13345 bp, 19 predicted proteins | sample 1021851 | NCBI WGS metagenome assembly FUFK01 (sample SAMEA51879418, study PRJEB19060) | metagenome | reverse complement strand
TTCTGCAAATATAAATGGTAGTAAGTTATTAAATGATTCTGTTGGTCTTACAAAATTAGGTAGTGGTGCTTTACCAACAGACATAACTATAGCTAGTGCCAATATAGTAAATGGCACAATAGTAAGTGAAGATTTAGCTACTGGTACTTTAGATAGTAGATATTATACAGAGACAGAATTAAATGCTGGTCAATTAGATAATAGATATTTTACCGAAACTGAATTATTAAGTGGTGCGTTAGATAGTAGATATTTTACTGAGACTGAAGCAGACGCTAGATACTTTAATATAAGCACTGGTGACACTATTAAAAATGGTGATGCATTTCCAGACAACGATACAACCATTGCTACAACAGCAGCTATAAACGACAGAATAGTTGATCTTGTAGATGATGTAGGTGGTTTTGTTCCGATAGCAAACGAACTAAGTTTTCCTAATGCAAACCCTGATATAAATAATGGTACTGGTACTTTAGTTAGTATTAAAGCTTTAAGTACAGCCTATACATCTAATGGTAGTGGTACGTTTACTATTTCTAACGGAACTGTTGGAAACTCAACTGTAACTATCAATGGAGCTACAGCAAGCACTACGTTTGCTGCTGGCTTTGGAATGATATTAGAGACCACTACAACATTAAATACATATACTTTTCATAGACTTGTACCAAAAGCAACTGAAGTGACAGCCGTTGCTAGTAATACATCTAATGTAAATACTGTTGCAACTAACATATCTAATGTAAATACTGTTGCAGGTATTAGTGGCAATGTCAGCACTGTTGCAGGTATTTCAGCCAACGTAACTACAGTTGCAAATGATGGTTCAGACATAGGAACTGTAGCAGGTGCAATATCAAACGTAAATAACGTTGGTGGTTCAATATCTAACGTAAATACAGTCGCAGGGTCTATTGCTAACGTAAACACTGTTGCTGGTAATAACTCTAATGTCACCACAGTTGCAGGTATTAGTGGCAATGTAACAACCGTAGCTGGTATTAGCAGTAACGTAACAACTGTTGCTAATGCAAACTCAAATATAGGAACTGTTGCTGGTTCTATAGCTAATGTCAATACAGTAGTAGGGGCTATACCAAATATAAATACTGTTGCTGGTTCTATAGCTAACGTAAATACAGTTGGCACTAATATTACAAACGTAACAAACGCATCAAATTACCTAAATAATTTTTTACAACTATACTTAGGAGAAGCATCATCTAACCCAACTGTTGATGGTTTAGGTAATGCTGTAACAGAAGGTGATCTGTACTTCAATACTGTTGATAAACGTGTTCGTGTTTTTAACGGATCTGTTTTTCAAAACGTTGGAGAAGGTGCAGTAGAGGTTGCAAAATTTGCTACAGCAGCTTTTAATGCCTTATATACAGCTTCGGCTGGTTCTAATAGTATAGACTTAGGAGGTCTTGCTATAACAGGTGCAGTATTTTCAAACGAAGCTATTGCAGCTAATCGTGTTTCCCTCACCAAAGGGTCGGGGACTTTTAACTTAGGAGGAATCTAACTTACCATGCCTGACCAATTACAACTTAGAGGTGGTACAACTACCGAACATAACTCATTTACTGGTGCTTTAAGAGAAGTCACAGTAGATACTACAAAGAAAACACTTGTAGTACATGACGGATCACAGGCTGGTGGTACTCCTCTTATGAAAGAAAGTGGTGCTACTGCTGCATCTAGCGTTCAGATTGGTACAGGTGGAGTTGAAAGATTAAAATTAACTTCTTCTGAAGTTGTTGTTAATGAAACTGGTGCAAGTGTAGATTTTAGAGTTGAAGGTGATACAGAACCTAATTTAATTTTTGTTGATGCCAGTGCTGATCGGATTGGAATAGGAACCAGCAGCGTTGATAGGCATTTTCATGTTGAAGGTACTGATAATGTTATGGGTAAGTTTCAAAATAACCAAGGATTATGTTTAATTGAGTTTGAAGATACTGATACAACTGCTGGTAACAGACCATCAATAGGAGCAGACGCAAATCAGTTGATATTCTTTACAGGAGGTTCTACAAGAGGTGGAGTTGATTCTTCTGGTAGATTAGGAATTGGAACTACTTCTCAAGGTACTTTTAATACCAATGCTGATGACATTGTTATAAGTGGATCAGCTAATTCTGGTATGACCATAGATACACCAAATACTGCTACTGGAAGAATAGCTTTTGGTGATCCAGAAGATAATAATGCTGGTCAAATTAGATATACTCATTCTTCAAACAATATGTCTTTTGATACTAACGGATCAGAGAAAATGACGTTACTATCAGGTGGAGCTTTATTGATAGGTGGTACAACAAGTACTGGTGCTGCGAATAAGTTACAAATTATTGATAGTACTGATAGCAGAATGATACTTGTTAATACAAATGCTGCTAGTTCACAAGACGCTTCTATATTTTTTGCACCAGCAAATGCTGTTACAGGTGGATCAATAGTATGTACTTCTGAAGAAGATTTTGCTAATGCTGCAAATAGAACTGCAAGACTTGCTTTCTCAACGAGATTAAATGGAGATTTATTAGAACGCTTACGTCTAGAAAGTGATGGAGATGTAGTTATAAAAACAAATGACGTAGCATTAAGTGGATCTGGAACATTAAGAATTAATAGTGGTTCTACTGCTGGTGCGTTAAATTTAGATGGTGGATCTTCTAATCATGGTGGTGAAATAAATCTTACAGGTGGTAGTAATGGAGGAAGAATACAATTCAGAACTGGTGTAGGTGCTGGACAACAAGGCGAAAAAATGCGTCTTGATGAAAATGGAAGATTGCTTATAAATGGTACAGATGCAAACGCTGTTCATACAAATGCAGATGATGTAATTATTGGAAATACAAGTGCTTCATTAATGGGTCTTTCTATTGTTACAAGTACTTCTGGCTATGGCACTTTACAATTTTCAGATGGTGGTGGTAATAAAAATCAAGGTCAGATTGCTTATAACCATACTTCTGATTCTATGAGTTTTATTACTGCTGAAACCACCAAAATTGTAATAAATACATCTGGACAGGTGGTTTTAGGAAGTTCAAGTCTTGAAGTTCCACTACAAGTACATGGAACTATAGTACAAAAGAATGATGCAACTAGTAATACCAGTTCGCAATTACATTTTGACAATGATACATCTGGTGGAGCATACAGGGTAAGATTTGATAGCAATGGTTCTGTAGTTGGTTCTATTCAAGTTAACACAACATCAACAGCTTATAATACTTCTTCAGATTACAGATTAAAAGAAAACGCAGTAGCAATATCTGATGGAATTACTAGATTAAAAACACTTAAACCATACAGATTTAATTTTAAAGATGATAAAAGTACAACTGTTGATGGATTTTTTGCACATGAAGTAACAGCAGTTCCTGAAGCAATAACAGGTACAAAAGATGGAGTTATCACACAAGAAATGCTTGATGCGAATGAAGCTGAAGGAAAAGTGGGTGATTTAATATATCAACAAATAGATCAAAGTAAACTTGTGCCTTTACTTGTAGCTGCTGTACAAGAATTAATTACAAAAGTTGAAACTCTTGAAGCTGCTTAGTATAATTGGATAATTTAAATTAATTTTTATGGCAACTCCACAAGAGCTTTATGACGAAACAAAAACTCGTCTTGATCTAAATATTGCAAAAGCACAAATGCTTGAAAGAGAAATACAGGAAAAAGTTGCTGCATTAGAAGCAGCGTAATCCGTATTGTTCTTAGATATTTTTATAGTTACACTTTAAATTAATTACAAAAATCTTATGTCAAAACTATCTGAAAGAGTTGAACAACGTAAAGCAGAAGCACAAGCTCTTGCTGATAAGTTCAATACTATGAAGGCAGAAATTGAAAAGTTACAACAAGAAAATGCTCAAACATATCAACAATTTAAAACTAAAAACGATCAATATGCAGAGTTAGTTGAGCTTTTAAGAGAAGAAGAAGGAGTAAAAGTTTCTACAGGAAAAGAAACTTCTAGCGAAGTTGTAGAATAAAGTTAAACTATTAGTAAAGTTTATTTTTTATCATGGCTGTAACTTGGAATGTTGTTTCTTTAGATGCAACAAAAACTGTCGGCTCTTTATCTGACGTAGTAACTACTGTTCATTGGACTGCTAGTGATGCAGACGGAGATCATACTGGATCTTCTTATGGTTCTGTAGAACTTGCTGATGCTGATAGCAAATCTTTTACTGCTTATAAAGACATTACAAAAGATAATGCTATTGCATGGGTTAAAGCTGCATTAGGATCTGATGAAGTGACAGCTATCGAAACATCTATTGCTGCACAAATAACAGAATCAAAAACTCCTACTGTAACTGCTGGTGTACCTTGGTAACTAACTATGCCTTTAAAAGGAAAACAGTACAAAATTGATGCTGATGGTGATAAAAAAATCACCAAAAAAGATTTCTTGTTAATTGCTGCAAGAAAGAAAAAAATGAAAAAGAATGGAAATAAATCTGCCTGATTTACCAGATACAGATTTTATTCTCGTTCCACCTAGAACAATTTTTTATCCTCCGATAGTGGAAGAACCTTATCTAGACCCTCTACTTCTTCCAAGTCTGGAACAGGTAGAGTCGGGTTTGGGAGGTCAGGAATCTTCTGCTGAAGAAGAAAAAGCATCTTCAACGGAGGAAGTGTCAGGAGCAACACCAGAGACAATACCAACAAACCTGCCAAACACCAAAAAAACTTTATCAAGTGAAGAAGCTATAGCTACTTTTACTATACCTTTTTATGGTGAAATGCCTATACCTGCACCAGAAGTCATAGCTTCTAGTGTGATAGCAGCAGGTACAGCGTCAGTTGCTAGTGTAGTTGGTGGTATTGCTATGCAATCAGTACTAGCTTTTATCAAGAAAACATTTAAGAAAATCTTTACTAAAGTTTTGAAAAAAGAAGTCGCAAATGTGAAGGAAAAGATGGATAATAANAAAGGTAGCTAGAGTTCACATACCTGTANNTGTGGNGTCTAAACTAGCTACTTAAATTTTTCAGAGTTGGCTTTTACATAACTTCGTATATTGATTACATCATTACAAATATATGCGAACTTAGACTCAGGGTTAATCATGTAGCCTGATGCGTGAAGCTGACTACACTTCAAAACACGAACTAACTGCTTATCATGTACTTGCTTGTCTAGTTCTTCTTTGGCTTGGTCTAGCTTTACTTTTGATAGTTCATTACAAGTTTGATTATCTCCCAGAGGTATCATAAAAGATAATTGAACACCCCAACCTTCATTGATGCTATATGTTTCTGCACCTTGAGCATCATTACCTGTATAAAAAGGTGTAACAGCCATAGTAGGTTGACTACAAACTAAAGATCCAAACTGCTGCTTGCCTGTCATACCATTATTAATATTCATATTCTGATTGATAATACTTGAATTACCAATCGCATTAGGTTGAGCCTGTACGTTTGTATCGCCTTCGGCTCTAGCTTTATTACTGACTAAAGACAGACAAAGAAGTGATAACGCTAGTAGTCGTAATCGTATCATTCTGTGTGATTTGTTCTGTTAATGCACTAGCAGCCCTTGTAGTAGTGCTTAATGTCCACTCAGCAGTACTATCTGTTGGAGTGAATACTGCATCTGTAGCTGCAATTCCTCCACTTGTGTCTGAAGTTACAGTTATATTTGTAGCTTCCCATGTGTTAAGTGCCGACCCATATTTCTCAGTAACTATTGATCTGGTTATGGTTTGAGTAGTATTTTCAGTTCTGTTACTAGAACCAGTTGTCCAGCTAGGCACTCCGTTTGCGTAACAAGGTGCAACTAAAAATAAACCTAGTAAGAGTAGCTTTTTCATTTGATGCCTACTTTAGAGTTCTTATTATCTACTATAGTATCTTTTTTCTTCTTTATTTGAAACCCTAGTGAAGCAGTACTAGCTGAAAAAATACTTGCAATAAATGTCGGGTCAAAATCTACGATCTTTTTACCAGATGGCGGTTCATAGTATGAAAGGGATAAAAGTGTTGCCGACCACAAAAGTACGCAAACTTTTACAATAGTTTCGACTTTACTAGGCTCTTGATCTTCCATGAAAGCTTAAGACTCTTGTTTAATACTAACAATGTAGCTATGTTTGGAAAGTAACACAATACTAATTATGCTGAAAATCTTAAAACCAATACTACTAAAGTTCTTTACTACAACTGCTGTAAAGAGATTAGTAGTTGATCTGCTTAGAGCTATCTGTAAACAAACTACCAACACGTTAGATGATCGTGCTGTTGATATGTTGGAGCAACAATTATTTCCTAAGATGAACTAATATGACACATAAAGAATTTTTCAAAATTCTTGTTGGCAACCCACCGCCAGAAATAGAGTTTGAAATCGAAGTTAAGCAACGTGAGACAGAACAACTGCCTGATGAAGCTGTAAGGGCATACTGTTTAGACCTAGTTAAGTACACAAAGCTACAGGATTTGCTTTTAACTTCAGCAATAATGCGTATATCAGAAATAGAAACCAAACTATATGCGCTATGAGAAAGGTGTAAGACTATACAAAAAGGTTAGAAAGCTAGGTTTCTTTGGTAAAATAAAGTATCTTCTATCTGGCAATACAGGTCAGAAGTGATTATATTATTTAAAAAACAAGACTAATCATGGATAAGAANNTTAGAANTNNTANANANNTTNCATTTANNTNTNGCAAAAGAACTNACTAGNTAANATNANAAGTGGNGAAGCAAAGGCAGGGGATNTAAACGTAGCTAGACAGTTTCTAAAAGATAATGGTGTTGAGTGNTTACCTGTAGAAANAAACCCAATGCAAGAGCTTATGGAGAACTTACCAGACCTAGATGCTGTACCTTTAGCTGATTTATAATTGCAACCTCTACCAAAAAAACTACAAGACTTTAGATATTTCTTAATCGTTACTTGGAGACATCTAAACCTACCAGACCCTACACCTGTTCAGTTAGACATAGCTGAATATCTACAATATGGTGCAAGNCGTAAAATCATACAGGGATTTCGTGGNGTAGGTAAAAGTTGGATTACATCTACCTATGTAGTGTGGAGACTTCGTATGAATCCACAGCTAAAGTTTTTGGTTGTATCTGCNAGTAAAGATAGAGCCGATAANTTTACTACATTTACCATGCGTCTTATCAATGAGATGCCAATACTTGCTGATTTNATNCCCAGAGATGACCAGAGAAACAGTAAAGTAAGTTTTGATGTAAAACCTGCACAGGCCGATCATGCTCCCTCATGCTCTTCTAGAGGTGTCTTAGGGCAGATGTCAGGAGCTAGAGCAGATGAAGTTATAGCNGATGACGTAGAAGTTCCTAACAANTCCTANACACAGCCCATGAGAGACAAACTTAGTGAAGCTGTAAAAGAATTTGAAGCGATANTAAAACCAAATGGAAAGATTACCTTTCTTGGTACACCACANGTAGAAAANTCTGTNTATCTNACACTAGANGAAAGAGGATATGAAACAAGAATATGGACTGCTAGATANCCACAGNTAAAAAACAACTATGGAGATAGACTTGCNCCTAAAATNCANAAAGAACTTNTAGAAGGGCTTGTAAAGCCTAANGATCCTGTNGANCCTATAAGGTTCTCNGCACAAGATTTGATGGAACGTGAAGCTTCCTATGGNCGTTCTGGNTTCAATCTACAGTTNCAACTAGATACAACNCTATCTGACCAAGATAGATACCCATTAAAAATAAACGACCTAGTAATTGCTTCTGTAAATAAAGAATTTGCACCAGAAAAAATTATCTGGTCTAATAATCCCGAATATGTCATCACAGATTTGCAATGTGTAGGCTTCAATGGTGATAGATTTTACCGACCAGCCCAAGAATTTGGAGACTTCATAGAATATACAGGCTCAGTTATGTTTGTTGACCCTTCTGGAAAGGGTAAAGATCAGACCGCTATAAGCTGCGTTAAGATGCTTAATGGTAATTTATACGTTACAGAGTGTTTAGGACTCTCAGGAGGCTACTCAGATGCCGTTTTAGAGAAGATTAGCAAGATTGCCAGAGACAATAACATAAATCAAATACTTGTTGAACAAAACTTCGGAGGAGGAATGTTTGCTGAACTACTAAAACCCTTCCTAATGAGGTTTCACCCCTGCCAAGTTGAAGACGTTAGAAACAATAAGACCAAAGAACTACGAATAATCGACACATTAGAACCTGTAATGAACTCTCACCGCCTGATAATTGACCGCAAAGTGATAGAAAAAGACTTTCGTTCTAACCCTCAAGAGACACCAGAAAGAAGACTCAAACTACAACTCGTATATCAACTATCACGAATATCTCGTCACAGGGGTTCTCTAGTACATGATGACCTTGTTGACTCTCTAGCAGGTGCAGTTGGCTACTGGACAGAATACATGGCTCAAAATGAAGACCTAAATATCTCTAAAAGAAAAGAAGAATTACTCTCTATTCACACAGATAATTGGAACTCTATGTTCAATAACACCATATCCCAAACTGCTATGGGTATGACACCTCAACAAATAAGAAATACTAACGTTTCTAACGAAGGTTTTATCAAGGATTTCTATTAGGGACCACTATAGGAGAAAGAACAACTTCTACTCACTAAGATTACACTAAGAATATACTTAGGATTGCACTAGGGGGGAGGACCCTTAGACTGCTGNTGCANGATNNTACCCCAAAAAAAATTAGGAACAAAAATTTGAAGGGGTTATACGTATATAAAAAAAAGATTTTACCCCTNGACCCCTGCAAAAATTACAAANAAANNCAATCTAGCAAGCAAAACCATTGGTATAACTAGGATCTTATAATATATCTTATATTATTTGGGGTGATTCTGGGCTAATTTTTAGTTATAGGGGTATATCTTTTTATATTATCGGTGAGGAGGGTATTGTTACAAAATGTTAAGTTGAATTTCTTAAGTGATACTAAGGGATTATAAGGAATCAACAAATCAATCTAACCAAAACAGTAATACATATAGTAATATTATTATTAAGCGGCACAACCGACCGCACAACTTAGAACCACAAATGACTTTCACTTCAAAAAAACCAACAGTAAAAATCGAAGACGCTATNCTTAGCGACTTTATGGAACTATTGGACAATCAGCAACTAGACAATGTATGGCGTAAAGAATGGACTTCTTCAAAGTCTCAAGGGCATATCAATTTTTTAACAGGTCATGCCTACAGTGGAGCTAATCCTATAATCCTTGAAATGTATCAAACATTGAGGGGNCANGANTTNCCTTTNTGGGTAGGTTATGGACAGGCTAAAAAAGACTTNAATTGCATACCTAAAAAAGGTAGCAAAGCAGCAAAGATTCTTAGACCTAATCCAATTAAAATTGATCTTAAAAATGAAGATGGCAGCCCTAAATTAGACAACGAAGGGAATCAAGAATTTATCATGAAAGTTACTTTTAAAGGAGCTAGTGTTTTTAATATTTCCGATCTAGTCGGACTTGATGACAAAGCACAAAGCAAACTAGATAAAATTATTGAATCATTCAAAACTGGCTGTAATGAGTCAGTAAGGCCATTATCTGAAAGATGCAAAAATGCTTATGATCGTCTTATGATCTACGCAAAAGATTTAAAAGATGGTGTAAAGCATAGAGGGGATCAGGCATATTACACAGAAGACTATGTAGTAATGCCGCCTAGAGAATCATTTGTAAATGATGAAGCTTATCTTGCGACCTTAGCTCATGAATTTGCACATAGTACAGGCACAAAAGATAGACTTAACCGCAAATGGTTCCATGAGTATGGAACATATCGAGGTCTTGAGGAGATGACGGCAGAATTTACAGCTGTATTAGTTTCTAACAGACTTCAGATAACTTGTAATACTCAGAACCATGCAGCCTATTTGTCAGGGTGGGCAAAGGCTGTCAAAGACAGCAAGAGTCCATCACAAGCACTTATGAAAGTATTTTCAAATGCTGTCAAAGCCGCTGACATGATAATCGGGGAGCAGTAAACTGATTCTTTCTTAGAGGGCTTTCTAGCCCTCTCTGAAAGGCTCTCAACCTTTCTTAATAAACTTACCTTTTAGGAACCACAAACTATGACTATTTCAGCACACTACAAGTCAAGACCTGACGAACATTTAAGAGGCCAATTCTTTGAGGATTATTCACACTTTGCTAGTCATGGAACCATGACACACTTAAACCTTAAAGAATTAATTATTAAATCTTTAAATCATACTTTGACNTGTAATTCAGAAGGCCATGAACTAGCCTTTGAAGTTGCTAAAAAAACAGTTAATAAAGTGTCTTGTAATCTTAATGATTATATGTTCATGTATGTTACTGATGATTTTAAACTAGCTTTTAAACATCAACTTACTAGAGAATATGTTTTTATAGATTACGTTTAAAGATTCTTTCTAGGTGGGCTTTCTAGCCTACCTTGAAAGGCTCATAAACCTTTCACTTGTAAACCTTAGAACCACACAATTATGGTTAAAACTAATTACAAATCTTTAGCTAAGAAAAAGTTAAAGCAATTATCAACTGAGTATCAAAGACTCAAAGATAAACACGAACTAGAAAATCCTGACTCAGATTATGAATATGAAGATGATGAATTTATCTGTTCAATATCTGATCTTGAACATCTAATAGAAGATGACAGTTACCGCACAAAATTTAATATAAGTGGTGACTTTTCAAAAGATGCTTATTGTCACTTTAAAACCCATCATATCTTTAAAGACCTTAACAGGCATGATGAAGACATAGCAGACTATCACAAACAAATAGATAGACTAAAAGAAAAAATTAAAATTTCTCAGATTTTAAAAACTCAAACTCTTTTAGATAATTTGCATCTTGAATGGAGCGATCTTTTTAAATACAAATTGCTTAATGTTTACACTTGTTTACCTGAGCAAAAAAATAAAAGAGCAAACTATTATAAAGTTTGCAAAGAGCAAAAAGAAATCTTCTTAAAGTATAGAAGATACTGCTAGATCAAAAACCAAAGTCAACCCTAATAAACTTACCTTTTGGCAGTTTAGGGGTTGACTTTTTTTATGTCTTGAATAATACTAGATATAGTTATGTTTATCATAGCTAATTAAAACAACCACAAACGGAGCCACAAATGGATTCTTTGAAAGAAGTTTTATTGACTTCAATAGATAAAACACTTGACTCTCAAGAGTTTTACAACGGACTTGATAACAGTCATTGGAAAGACTGGACTGAGCAACAGAAGTTTGACTGGGCTTTCAAGCTTTATAAAGCTACTGTTGGTAGGTATGAATCAGAACCCTACAAAAGCGTTGAGTACTGGCTTTCTGGGCTAGGCTTACACGTTCCTTTTGAGTCTTACAAGATTCAACAAATGGGTTTTAATTGTGAGACTTGGTTTAAAGATCTTGCTGACGAATTACAAATACAAGTAGGAGTAACTAATGACTAGATCAAAAACTGCTACTCTTTTTGAGCTTGATTGCATACTGCATAGAGCCGTTAGACTTACCGATAGAAACTTCACTATCTTTCCGCCCTCTGATTCAGAGGGCAATCTTTTATTAGATGAAACTATCGAGTATTACAAAAAAGAAATCATTAAAACAATCAATGCAATCTAATGGACTTTATGGAAGAGATCAACAAAGAAACTCAAGCCATGCTGAAACAAATCAGCATACGAAAAGTTGAGAAGAAAGCCAACGCAAAGAAGCGTATAGCTGAACTAGAAAAACTTATCAAATTTTGGGAGCAAGACTTATGAAGTGTACTAAGTGCGGTAGCCTAGACAATCAAGTAAACAATACTAGAACTAGGCTATCCACTAGAGGTCACAACATAGACACTAAGAATAGTTCGATTCCTTTTATCTGGAGGAGTCGGACTTGTCTTGTTTGTGGGAATAAATATTCTACCTATGAGATCCGTACTCAAGACTACGGAATGGAGGGCTTCAAACAAATGATTGAAGACCTGACCAACAACTAATAAACTTACCTTTGAGCCACCATGAAAACTAAAATGCCAACACTTTCTGAAGCAACTAGAGTTGTATATAAAAGAAGAAAGAACGGAACTAAATCNGCTACTAATTTCTTGATAGGAATGAAGCACAACATCAAAGCACTTGGAGACCTACCAGTAAATAAAATTACTAGACCTATGGTTAACAAGATGATGGATATTCTGAAGCAAGAACGCAAGAATAGTAATGTAGTAATCAATCAGAAGATGGGCTACCTGAGAGTCGTACTTCAAGAGATGGAAGAAGACGGATTTATTGAGATGATTAAGATGCCAAAACCTAGACCAACAAAGAATACTAAAGTCCACTATCTAACTAAAGATATGGAGGAGGAGCTACTTAATTACCTAACTGCTAACAAATATAAATGCTGGTGGTACAACTATGAAGCAAAAGATATTGTTGAATGTCTAATAGACTTAGGGTGTAGAGTCAATGAGCTACTTGGATTAGAAAAAAGATTTGTTGACTTTGACAATAATCAAATCAACTTCAACGATAGAAAGAACGATCAAGCTGTAGCTGTACCTATGACTAACAGAGTAAAAGATATATTAACTAATCATTGTCATGACTTGAAAGACTTTGATAAGGTGTTCAGTCTTAACTACTCTGAATTAAATGCTATCTGGCAGAAGGCTAGGAAGGACTTAGGCTATGCCGATAAGAAGTTTTATACTATTCACCTATGCCGACATACCTGTGCATCAAGGCTAGTACAAAGAGGAGTACCGATATTGTTAGTCAAGGATTGGCTAGGGCATGAGGACATAGAGAACACCATGATCTATGCTCACTTAGCACCAAAGGCTTTGCACTCTGTAGTGGAGGTGTTGAACTGATGGATAAAAAAGAATATTGGATAAAAATAACAATGGAGGATTACGGATTAATCCTTAAGGCTTATTTTTTAGCAGTACTTTTTTTGGGTACACAATATCCAAAACCAGCAAAAGGTAGGGATTCAGAATATAAAAAAAGAAAAAGAAAAGACAACGAAAAAGTAGCTGTTGAATTAAATAAATCTCATATTAGATTTCTTAAAACTTGTAGGGAAACTATGAAAGATGCTTGAACCAAGCAAGAAACAACTAGAGCTAGAGCAAAGCATCTCTAGCATCTCAGCCTATAACAAGATAAGTAAACAAAACAAAAATATTAGTCGTGGCAGGGAGTCCGAAAACTATTACGCTCGCAACATCATAGAGTCAGGACTACAGAAGTTAAGCAAAGCAATACAAGATCATATAGATGAAAGTCTTAGCGGTAAGGTAGNAGTCAA